>Ga0206128_1001242_pt1 | contig 26295 bp, 36 predicted proteins | sample Helgoland_Spring_7_FD_148601 | JGI IMG/M metagenome (GOLD analysis project Ga0206128, IMG submission 148601) | Pelagic subsurface seawater microbial communities from Kabeltonne, Helgoland, North Sea - Helgoland_Spring_Bloom_20160426_1 | ecosystem: Environmental > Aquatic > Marine > Epipelagic ... | reverse complement strand
AAAATTCGGCAGGGATTTTCTTATTATAATGGTTTCCGGGATATTTTTCAGGATTTTCTTTATAGTAACGCTTCATATAGGACTGATATGCTAATGGGTCTTGTTCAATGAAAACTCTATTTCGTTTATAGCTACAGTCTTTACAGTATGATTTTAATATACCCTTAGGTTTATCTGAATAATGGAACATATCTAATGATAGTTCCTTACCACAATCCTTGCATTCCTTCGTCTCCATTTTTATTTCTTTTTATGTTTCCATCTATTCGAGTTATCATCGTATTTATATAACTTTAAATCATCATAAAACTCGGTGATATCCAAATCGTTATTAATATACCAATCTATTTTGTCTTGGTCAAGGGTACGTTTTATTCTTGTTGTATCCCATTGATGGTGATTTCTATAGATGTCTAAACTTTGATTTGGTTTGTTTTTTCTATTTGGTTTTTTTGCTGGCATTCTTTTTGTTTGCTATTTTCTCTATTTCACTCTGGTATTGTTCAAACATGCTATTTGCCATAGCTGCTACACTCCTGCCTTCACACGAGAAACAACCTACTTTTCTATCTGCCCCTTTCATTAGGTTATATGCTTTTAGAAACATCCCAAATGTACTATTGTCTAATCTTCCACCTCTAATAGGTTGAAATGTGTTTAGAAGCCATTGGGCCTCTGATTTACTTATCTTCGCTAACATATTTAATAATATAGTTGATTAATAACGCGAGAATACTTGATATAATCGCATAAATAAAGTTTTGCATATAGAGTAGTGTAGCTATAAAGGCCATGCATTTACTGCAGTTAAAAACAATAGCTATCTCTGCTGTTCTAAACATTTGTTTTCTAACAAAAAACGATACCCATTTATCTGTAATCCATTCTCTAATAGGGTTTAATGGTCTGTAGTATCCTGTTACAAATACACTAATCAATGATATCGAAATCAATGTCTGAAATGTCTGTTGTTCCATTTTGTTTTGCTTTTAGTATTGCGGTTTCCCAAATAATATATTCCATTGCATAGTTATCATCAATAAACATCTGCATTTTTTCACAATCAGTCATTCTGTAACTCCTTTAAATATTCTCTAACATCTCTCCTGATGTTGTGTTTTCTATTTTTATCTCTGGTGTATTTAGCTTCTACAACATTATTTATTTGTTCTTGTAAATCGTTGATTTGTTCAACTAATATATCCATATTATGGGTGTGGATGTTGTCTGCGGTTTGCTTGTGTTTTTTAGCGTGTTTAAACGCGTTGTACTTACTCTTCACATACGGCACCGCTAACGTAAAAGTATACGTTAAAACCGCTGTAGTAATAATAGTTAACAGTTGTTGCATTTTTCTCTTATTTGATTAATAGCTGTGTTCATATCTTTAACAAGGTGTCCCTTGGAAATGTTATAGTACTGGTGTACCTCCTCTAATGATTTACCTTCATACCAATACTTATTCATTATAGCCTGGAGGTACCAATGAAGGTTCTTGTATTCTTGCTGGAAACATTCCATTAGTGAATCATCATATACCTCCTCTGGGCGGTCAAATATACTATTGAATGAACCTGGTACTCCATCCTCTCTACTCCAACTCTTCTCTTGTCTGTAGATTCTGTAGAAGGGAGAGGTAGAGGAACGAAGTTGCTGGGAAGCACCTACTAACAACCACCATCCTAACTTATCATCATCCAGCATCTGAATAATCTTGTCTTCAGGCTGGGAGTATAATGTTTCAACCATGTGAATGGTTAAATCAGAAGCATGTTGTGCCATCTGTCCCTTAGCGATGTTAGTAGCAATCTGGTTATTTAACCACACATATCTCTCTCCTACCCAATCATCGATTCTATCTTTTGTTTCTTTGGTCATATTCTTATCTTTTCTCCCCCATATCCCAGGAAAATGTAAATATTAAAGTGTAAAACTGGGCTTAATATAATGTTTTATCTGAACCAACAAGCTTCCATCTTTATTAGGTTCCTGAAGTTTAGTACCCTTTGTACGGTTATAACTATGGTAGGATTCTTCAAAAACGCATTCTTTAGAAAGGAGATTCAACTTGTTTTTTATTCTGTATTTTGTATGTAGTAGGTTTTTCATCCATTACCCATTGATACATTTTCTGAAGTCCATAATATTTATTTCCTCCATATGGTCTTTTAACAACTACACACACATCACCTTCAATATACTGGTTAGGATATGTTTTATATTTTCTATAACTACCTTTATGTTTAAACCAAGCATCTTCCTTATTATTGGGTTCCATATACAGGTTAAGTGATTTATGTTTTATTTTAGTATCATCTCCTCTACCTGGAATCGCTACAGATATATTATTTTGTTTTTCTAATATACTTATTTTCTTAGATAGTTTACTAATAAGTTCATCTTTTTCTTCAAATCCCTTCTTAGCTACCTTTAACATATCAACAGCTTGTTTTTGGATTACATCCTCTATTTCACAATCCCAGCACAACTTTCTGGGTATTGTATTTTCAAAGTTCTTGTAATGAAAGTGCTTACGTTCCTTACTTAACCCACAACCTCTACATTCATAACTTACTATCTTATTCATAACATTTTATTTAGTTAAACTTCCTGATGCCCTAATAATACAAAATAGAGGTGTGGGAGGCAAGTTTAAGTATGTATTTTACAAAAGAAAAGAAAAGACGTTGCGATTTCCCCACAACGTCCAATCTCTAACAAAAAAAATAAAATATAGTTTATGATAAAAACCTAATCAGTGAACAGTTAATACAACCGATTAATAAACTTTTAACATGACATGAATGTAAGAATGGGCTTTCGCCCATCCTACTTACTTTCCCAAGTTTCTAAAATCTAAATGTTCTTACTCTCTAAAGTTTTCCACGGGGAAAGATATTTCCTAAGGTAGCACCCTAAGGGAATATTATTTACCAAACACTCCTTTAGTTTGATTATAGTATAATGCTATTTCTGCTGCTGTTAGTTTATCAGCTATTAACATAGATGTATTCCATTCAGCTTCACTTTTAAATGCAGTTGATGACCCAAATGCTAAACCAGTAGTAGTATAATCTAATGTATGTGAACCTTCCCAAGTTTTATCTGTTGTACCTGATTTTACTAAGGCACCATCAATATACATTTCATAAGAGTTTCCACAATCCCATACTAATGAAAATAACCTCCATTCATTAGTTATAGTTGAAGGTGAAGCACCATAAACATAAGTAAAGCTATCTGCTTGTGCATTTGTATCACCTTTATTACCTAATCTAACAGTAAAAGAATCATTTAATGAATATGCAGAAGCAGGAGTAGCTGTATATTCCATTACCCATGGTACTCTACCTCCTTGGCCAATCTGTAACATTGCTTGTGGATAACCAGTAAAATAAGGTGGATTATTAGGGCTATGTCCTAACTTAGGTTTTATCCAATGTTGTACTGATACTCCAGTAGAAGAAAAATCAGCATCTTCAACATTATTACCTGCACAACTGATATAACCAGCACCATTATAATCTGGAGTAGTTAAATATTTTTCTGTACCATCTACACCATAAATAGTAGGTGCAATAACATTAGCATTTAACCCAGTAGGTGATAAATCAGTTACTGTAGTATCTCCTGATGTGTAGTTATTAGTTAGATTATAATAGAACATACTATCTGCTATAAAGTCAGAAGCAATACTTCTATCATTACCAGCACCATATACTCTATTATATCCTACAAATGCACTTCCTATTATTCCCATATTATACTAAGTTATAAGTTGATGAATAGTAATCATAGATTGTTTGTATTTCAGCATCACTTAATAATCTGTTATAGAATAAGTTTACAGCATAATAACCTGCTTGTCTGTAAGCTGTTAACTGACCTGCTTGACCAATAATCATCCTATCTGATGCTGTTGTAGTATAAGTTGTACTACCACCTCTACTTAGATTAAAATCACCAGAACCATATTGTGTTAAACCTGTAGCATTTGAATCACCATAGCTAATCTTTAATGTTCCTGTTGCTGGGTCAAAACCACTTTGTAATCTTCTTGCTACAAACTGATTGTACCCTGTATTATATGCTTGTGTAGTTAAATAATATCCTGTATTACCACCAATCCAAGTCTCTATTCTACCTGTACCACTAAGTTGGAAACCTGAAGGTTCAGCACCTGTTCCACCAATATCTAACCCCCAAGTAGACTTAAAACTTCCTAATGGGGTTGCTGTTCTAAGTATTTCAATATGGGTTATTTCTGTTGTAGCACTCCAATCACTAACAGTATTGGAAGTTCCAGCACCTGTATTTAGAAAAACACTACCACCACCCATTGTAGAAGTATCTTTAGAATAAGTACCTGATAATGTTATATCATTACCATTAACACTTTTATCTATCCAAGTAGTACCTGAAGTATAATCAGAAGCATCATACCAACCTATTAACCCTGATGCAGGTGGTGGTGGTAATGCTGCATCCCCAACTACTAATCTACCTATTCTATTTGTTCCTACTCTAAATGGCATTATTCTGTGTTTTTAATGTGTTTTACTTGCTTTTCTTCCACCAAGCATATATTCTACCGACGTTAAGAACTAACGCGGTTATAAGCACTAAAATAGAAATCATAGATTGTATTTCCATAAACGTTAATCCCATGCCTGCTGCTGAGGCTACATTTGCTACTGAATCTTTTGTCATTGAGTCCATTATGATATTATGCTTGTCTACTTAATGATGTGTTAAATGTTGTTAGTGCATCATACAAATCAGATGCTTCTGTAGCATCTAAATGGTCTCCTATTGTGTATGTAGCATTTCTTCTATTTGTATAACTCCCCCCATCAGGGTTAAAACCATCAGCTGTTCCACTTCTATTATCAGCAAATAATGCTATAGGATTATTCCAATCAGTTACAGTAGTATTACCACTATTAGCACTACTACCATTTAAGTATAATATTGTACTTGGATTATTTGCACTATTATAAGTTCCTATAATAGAACCTTTCTTTGAAGTATTTGAAGTAGTAATAAATCCACCCATCCCAACATAAGAAGTATTACTATTAAACTCTATAATCAAAACATTATTATTACCTACACCTGGGTTGTTAGCACCCATATCATAACCTGCACTACCTGCTTGGTTACAATAAACACTTAAGTGTCTTGCTACCCCATTCCATTCAGTTAATGGATTATAATGTGTATTACCAGCAAAGTTACTACCATCACCTTGTACACCATTAGCACTAAATACTCCATTATTTGGATTATCCCAAGTTATTCTAAAGGCAGCATCTGTATCTTGTGGGTCTGATAAGTTCCATTTAGTAGAGGTAGCTGTACCACCTACAAATGGGTATATAACATTCATCTTAGACCAAATAGCTGCTGATTTTAAATCTAATACAAACTGGTTAGTTGCATCTTTCTCTGTAGTAGTTAGAGTATCACCTCCACCTTCTACTGCTGTAAAGAATGCTTGTGCATCAGCATCATAAGATGGTCCTGATGGTGCCATAAAGGCAAATGGTGTAATAATCATAGTTTATTAACTAAAGTTTGCTAATCCTGTTGCTTGCAATGTTGTACCATCAAATGATACTAATGTTAAGATATCTACTTCACCACTACCAGTTGAAATAGTAAATGCTGTTCCTCCTGGGAAATCTATTGTTGAAGCATATGTTAAAGTAGCTGCTGAAGCATTTTGTGTAATCTTAATATTGATTGTTTGACCAGCTGTAATATTTGAAGGTGTTAAAACTGTTGTTCCTCCTGCAGGCATTGCTAATGTAAAATAGTTACCTACTGAACAATCTAATGCTGTTGTACCACCTGAATCACTTATTGTATTTACTGCACCTGTTAACTGACCATCTATCTCTGTATCACCTAATGTCTCTGCACCTTCAATAACATATAATGTATTTGCATCTGGTGTTAAGGCATCATATTCTGCTTGTGTTAAGTGAATGACAGTATTTACTGCATCTTCTGATGAAACAGCTGATTGACCAACATTATTAAGTAGTGTACCTGTATTTGTACCATCATCAACTAATGTATCTCCATAGATTGATAGGTGTTTTACTACTACTTCATCTGCTTTAGTTGTAGCTAATCCTGTACCACCTATAATAGCACTTCTAGCATGTGATGTTGTATTACTACTACCACCTAATAAGGCATTATGACTACCTGCTGTTGAAGTATTACTTTCTCCTCCAATCATTGCCCTATAGTTTCCATCACCAGAAATCTGTAATCCATATCCAAAGATTACATTAGCACCAGTAAAGTTTCCATTTACACCATTATCTCTACCAATAACAAAGTTATCTTGTCCATTACCTAAAGTTCTGTTATTGTTGTTTCTACCAATACTAATAGAAGCACCTTTACCTGAAACATTATCTCTACCAATAATCACACTACCAAAAGAGTTTCCATCTGTTGATGGTGTATTACTAAATCCAACATTAGCTATGTTAATAACTCTACTTGATACACCATCACCCACATGAAGCACACCATTAAGTGTCATATCTTCTGTAGCTGTATTCCCATTATCTAAAACATCTTGTAAAGTTGGGGTTGTAGCAATACCTGTTAGTTGTGAACCATCACCTATAAATGCTGAAGCACTAACATATCCTGAAGCACTTACATTAGCATCTATTGTAACTAATGTTCCATCATCACTAATGCTTGAATCTATAAGTTGGTGATGACCACCACCTTTTTGTAATGTGTTTACTGTAGGTTCTACTTCACTACCTTTTGAACCAGTAGGACCTGTTAATACAACACCACTATTACCTGATTCTTCTACAATAACCCAGTTATCACTTAAACCATCCCATTCAAATGAAGCAGTAGCTGGAGTACCTGAACCTGAATCATATACTACTAAACCAGCATATCTTGCTGTTGGTGTATCAGCATTTAGAATAATAAACTCGTCTCCAATGATTACTGCTGAACCTGTTACTGTTCTTAAACTTCCAATACTTGCTGAAGTAAATGAAGCAAAACTTGCTGTAATGCTATTAATATTAATATTAGCATCACTTGGTAAATCTAAAGCTAATGAAGCTGTATCTGCATTTACTGCATGTGAAGCACTTGTAGCATTGGCTACATTATCTACTACTAAGTCAAATGTTGAAGCATCACCTTTTGTGAATGTTAAAGTAGCATCTGTAGCACTACCTGTAACCATAAAGCTACCTGTATCAATAGGTACTACATTTAAAGCAAATGATGCTGTAGTAGCAAATGATGCTGTACCTTCAAAGTTAGGTGCAGTTAATGTTTCTGTAGATGGATTATAGTTTAAGCTATTATTAGCAAGTAAACTATTATATCCAACACCTCCAGCTGGATTAAATGTTGGAATAGTAAGGTCTAAGTTATCACTTGTACCCTGAATATCAATCTTATCAGCATTTGAAGCTGTTGCAGCATAAGAAGCACTTAAAGCATTATCTGCGTATGATGCTGTTACATCTAATGATGATATTAAGCTACCGCTACCATCTGTTAGTTGGTTTGACCCACTAATCTGGACTAATCCTTCATAGCTGTCTTTAATATTTAATGGTCCTAAGTTTCTTCCCATCTTATTCTATGTTTGAACCCCAAGGGTATTGTGAATATGCACTATTTGTTACTCGTAAACCGTTTTCTTTAGCCCACTTAAAGTTACCTGCTTGTTTAGTTGATTTATTAAATACAACAGGTGAACGATATTGTGTACTATAGTCTGGGTTTTGTTCGTATGCTTTATTGTTTTCACTTAGTTCTGGGAATGTGTTTTCATTCTCTGAAATATATTGTGATAACTTTTCAGCATAAAACTCTTGTTTATTTTCTACGCTTTGTCTTTTTACATTAAATAAACTTCTATCTACTTCAATAGAGTTTTCGCCACCAGTTGGTGTCAATAATCCGTTGTTTCGCGGGCGTATATAAATGGCCTCTAATGTTTCATAGTATGCCGCGTATAATAAGAAGTCTTGTATATAATCATTTACTAACGTTTCATAAGCACTACTTGTCCAACTATCAGCATCAATCTGTGATAGAATAGAGTTATATAGTTTTGTACCTATAATACGTTGTAAGTGAATATCTTGTGCTTCGCGAATAGCATTTTTGATTAAAGCAGTATCCAACATATCATTTACGTCGGTAAACTGTCTAAACTTTGCTTCGCTTAAAATAAAGGTTGATGTCATAATGTTGGAAGTTCTGTTATTGGTTCGTTTAAGTTGCCCTCTGCCTCTCTATCAGCTTCCTCTATTTCAGCCTCTAAAGTAGCATCATCACCTGCTTCCGCTTCTGTTGAAGTAACTACATCGTACTCTTCTTCTCCATCAGCAAATAACTTAAGTTGTTGAATACCTAATGTTATTTCTTCTGCGGGGAACATTGCGTTTAACAGCGTTTCAAAACAATATAATATGTCCTGCTGATATGGTCTTATTACTGTGTTTAATAACAGTAAATACGCGTCTAACATTTCATCTCTACCACCTAGTTGTCCTGATGTTTTAATACCAAGAATCATTGGAGAAGTAATCCTGTGTGCAGTTAATATCTTTTGTACTACCATTTCATTTACATTGTAATAGTAGTCATCTGCCCCATTTTGTGGGATTGGTGTTATGTCTGGTTTGTTTTCTGGAGAATCAACATCCATGTATAATAAACTACCTGCATTATTTGAACCTGCATATTGTAGTTGTAACATTCTTTCGATTGCTTCTCTTTCCTCTTCATCAGCGTTTGTATAAGTTGTAATCGCTAAAGAAGGTGCTAAACCATTTTTAATGTTGTTAATGTGGAAGTTATCTACCTCTGTATCTAAATCGATTACTCTTAATGCACCGACATAATCAGGTAAGGGGTAGTACTTCATACCAGGACGATACGGATTATACACGTATATTTGGCGTGGTTCTGCCTCGTTGGTATTTGGGTTGTAAACAGGTAGGCATGGCAAATCTGCCACGGATTTTCCTGTGTATCTGTATTGGGTAGCCCATTCGTCACTAATGTAGTAACCTGGAATCTTACCTCTATAATCTTTTTCTTTTGCCCTTAGGAATGAATAGTCAATATGGTATACTTCTGCTATGGCTGTTCTTGCTTTATTCCAAATAACTTCTAAACTGAAGCCACCATATAGCTTATAATCTTGTGCTACCTTTTTAAATATGTTATTCCAAGTCTCTCCGTCTCTATTTGCTTTCTCTAATACATAATCTGGTTCAGCTACTAAGCCTTCACCTACAATACCATCTACAATAGCGTTTACACACGTATTATGGATAGAGGAGTTATTATATAGTTCGATTAGTTCTTCTGGGAAACTATTATGGAGACCAAACTTAACAAAATCCTTACCCTTTTCTTCCTGGATATAGACTCTGTCTGTTGTTTGTTTGGCTATGCTTGAAAACTTAAGTTTATCCATTGTATGTTGTATAAGTACCGTTTTCGTTCGGTGATAAATATTGTGTAATGCTTACCTCGTTGCTACCTGAAACAAATGCCCTATCTGAATATATTAAATCAACAGGTTGTTCTTCTCCTGCTTCATCCCATATTTCATTATAAGAGTTCCATGCTGTAGCTACTGTTTGCCAAGTTGCTGGAATAACAAGATTAGTCCAAATCCCTACTTCATATTGTCCTGAAGGTGAAGGAACTAATGCACCATCATTCTCTATTACCAACCAACTCCTATATTGATTAGGTACTGAAGTAGCAGTTACAACAAATGTTCCATTACTCTCGTCATATGACTGACTAAATACAGCAACTAAACTATCATAATATCCAGAACCAGTATTAACTGTGTCTAAATAAATAGCATTTTTATTAGTTGTTTCTGATTTATTAAACTGTAGCATAGAAGGTATCAAAAAAAGATTAAGGGGGCACGCTTAAATACGAAACCCCCTTAGTCTTATTGTTTTTATTAACTTAAAGTAATGCCGCTTAGTGCATCACCTAAGCTTCCTGATATTTCAGAAGCTGGTTCTGGTTCTTGACCAGTGAAGGTTAAAGAGTAGCCATTTAAATCGCCGAAAGCTGTTCCTGTGGCACCTGTGCCGCTTAACAACTGTACGCCGTTTTCCTCGCCTAATAACCAGTATCTACCAACGCCGTCTTGCGAACCGTTGTTAGTTTCTACGATGATTTTTAAGTCTGGATTTTTAGCTAATACTCTAACTTGGTTACGTGTAGAGGATTGTAGTTTGAAGAATACTGCGTTAACGCTTTGTTCGTAAAATACAGTTCCGTTTTCTGGTGTAGCTGAAATAGCTTCACTGAAATCAGAAGTTTGACGGAACAACTCGTATTGGAAGAACTCTCCTGAACCTGTAATCCCACTGATTAACCCTTCACTTGCGTCTGTAACGCTGGTGATTGAACCAGATAGAATGTATAGGTTTTTAATACCGCCAGTGTTGTCTCTACAACCTAACGTAAATCCTGAAGTTATATCACATGACATAGTTTATCTGGTTTTATTTAATATTAGAGGGGAGTATTTCATCCCCTCCTCTATTAAGGGTTATTATTATGCTACATCGTTACTTACCCAAAACTCTGGATAAGCGATGTTTACTCCTAACTTAGTAGCGATTCTGTGACGTAGTTGGTCTGTGTTGATGTCATACCAAAGTTGAAACTCTGAAAAATCTGACATTAAATCAGTACCTGCAACGATTTGCTTAGCAGGTCCTACTACGATTCTACCTGAACCATTCAATCCTGAAGTACCTACAACTTTTACACCTGGTGCAAATGGGTAAGCGATTTCCAAGATACCACCTCTGTTAGAGATAGAAGCTGGGTCAAAGTAATAGTTATTAGCTGTTCTAAGTGCAGCGATGAAAGTACGGAACTTAGAAACTGACATGAAGAAAGTTAAATCTTCTCTATCTGCTACATCATCAGAAAGTGCAGCTAACATAGTGTCCATGTTTGCTAAAGTAGCGTCTGCAGTACCTGCAACAACTACACCAGCAGTTGAACCTGAAATAGTTGCAATCAAACCAGTACCACCATCAGTACAACCAGCATCACCATTCCATAAAAATGAATCATTTGATTTTTGAAACTGATTTACTAATAGTTCAGAATATGCTTCTGCAGTTTTGAAAGTAGTATTGTAGCTACCTGGTTCGAGGTCTGCAATACCTAAGTAATACTTATCCATGTCTTTAAGGCATATGCCGTCAAAGCTGGTACGTGGACATACTGTGATGTTACGTTGTGAATAAGTTAATGAACCTGAAGGTGTAGATACACAAGTACCATATTGTACTTGAAGGTCTACCTCCATAAGGTTGATTGGTTCTTGGTGCTTAACACCTTCTTTTACGGTTACATATTCCATAGTGGAACCTCCGTAAACGATTTTTGGTAGCAATAAGCCGGCTACTTCGTTATTAAACGCCGACAGTGCTGATACATCTAAAGCCATAATGTTTAGTTTTGTTTGTTTTTAAGTTGTTGAATAGCTAACTTGATTCTGTCAGCGTTAGCAGCTGATTCTATCGAGAACGATTGAATGTTGTTTTTAGGTTGGTATGAAGACATTTCTGATTTCACTGAAACAGAATCCATAGCAGGTGCATTTTCATACGATGCCATTTTTTCTTTAAGTGATTTCATTTCTTCCTTCATCTTACCTAACTCTTCTTTCATAGCTTCTGCGATTTCTGCAATGATAGCTTCAGTGTCAACTGCAGGCATTTCTACCTCCATATCTTCTTTAACTACTTCCGCAACAGCTTCTTTGATATCTTCAATAGCATCTTTCATGCCATCCTTGTACCCTTCTTCTTCAGCGTCAGTTCTTGCATCAAACTCTTCTGCCATCTCTGAATCTACATCTTTTTCTTCTTCGCCTGCCTCTACTTTAGAGATACTTTCAACGATTGAATCTTTAGTTTCGATAGTAATACCATCAGCAAGTTTGTGCATTCCATCCGGCGCATCCATTTCCTGATTATCAGTAGTTACTACGCTTACTTTATCACCTACTTCAAGTTCATCACCTGGAAACTTAAGGACAAATGCAGAGTTTTCATCAGCGATTTCGCCAAATACCTCTGCTACTTCTTCAGTTACAGCTTCTTCACTAAAAGTTTGTGTAGATTCTTCGTTTACGATTTCTTCAGTAGCAGCAACCTCTACAAGTGAAAAATGTGATTTCACGAGTTCTTTAAGTTCATTAGAAGTCATATATTCTAAATATTTAATAGGTTAATACTTACATCCCTAAAGGGGTGCGTATATAAATATAAGGAAAGATTGCCTCGGTGAACTTTTTTTCGTATATTACACTATATGAAACAGTTTAGAGATACACCATATTATATTACAGAAGAGGGTAAAGTGTTTAGATACTATCCTGAACGTAAACATATTTACAATAAAGGTTATATAACCAAACCTGAAAAGTATAAAGAACTAAAACCAGGTACCCAATCAATGGGATACAAACAAGTTGTATTACACGAAGGATTCTCTAAACCTACATCTTGTAGAGTTCATAGATTAGTTGCTGAACTATATGTTCCTGGATATTTTGAAGGTGCACACGTAGACCATATTGATTGTAATAAATCAAATAATCATCCTAATAATCTACAATGGTGTACTAAAGAATATAATAATAAAAAAGGTAATAATCCTAACTATCCTTTATTCGTCCAGATTTGATAGCACACAGCAGTTGCTTGTGATTTATCCCGCCCTTCCTTTTCAATAAGTTCTGGGATGCATCTATTGATGAACTCTTCTTGTCTTTCATTTAGTAGTGGTGTAGGCATATTATTTTACTTTTGATAACATCATTTCAGCGAATAGACCTTCAACACTTAGCCCTAATACTTTACCTGATTTAATGTAGTTATTCCAAATATCTTTATTATCGATTTTGTATTTAGCAAACCAAGTTCCATCTGGTAAGTTGTAACCATAGTTTTTAGACTTATCATTGTCACTTTCTTTAGTCCAAGTTTCAACCATAAAAATATCATCAACTAAGTTACCATCGTGTTCAATATTTACTCTATGGATAACTTCATCTTTCATTGCTTTATGGGCAAGTTTTTCAATAGTTTCCTTTGTAAAGTAAACATAATATTCACCATCAGCATCTCTACGTTTGATTAACTTGTTAGGTATCATTAATGGAGAGATAACTACTTGTTGTTCGTCCATAGCAGCAAATGATTCTTCAACTTCTTTTAGTTTAGACATTTCCTGCTTGATAAGTTCTTCAGTAATAGCTGCTTCAAAGTTCTGAATAGGAACGCAGTTAGGTACTTTTCTACCATTCTTAGTTTTTAGTCCTATTGCTTTATAGCCTGGCTGGCAAGCATCATCTAAATCGTTGTATTCTTCCTTTACAAACTCTTCACCTGCTTGTCTTAGTTTCTTTTCTGCCCAACTAAGTGCACTTGGACCTCCCCAAAGTAAATAGCTAATATAACCACAAGCATCATAGTTTTTTCTATCACGTTGTAGTTCATAGTTGTCACGTTGTCTTATTAGGAAACTACGCATTCTTCGTACGGTATCAAGCGATATCGCTTCGCGGTTGGCAAGCTGTTGGGCCCTAACTTTACCTACGCGAGTAGCGCATTTATTTCCTGTTGCTTCATTTCTTTTGATTCCTTGTTTAGCTGCATTAACTGCTGCTTCTGGGTAATCAGTAAATGTTTCAGCAAATGATTCTGCATTTGGTTTAGCGAAGTATAGGAAATCTTCTTCTATTGCTGGTTGTTCTACTAATGCGACAGCATCTATACCTGCTAATACGCTATTTTCATCTATGTCTAACTTTACAATCTTCATACTAATAAATATTTATGGGAACTGTCTTCTCGTTTGTAATAATGTTTCTGCTTCTAAACCATTTGATACATCACCTGCTAAAACATAAGCCCTTACAGGTTGTGATTGTGATAATGTAGGTGTTAATGTACCTGTTGCACCTCCTATTGTTGTTGTTCCTATACCAAATGAAGTATTAGGAATACCTCCTCCTCTTGGAGTATTAGGGGCTGCTGTATCACCTGGTTCTGTACTGTTAATCTGTCTTAAAGAAGCTGCTGTTGTAGCTGCTAACAAAGCAAACTGCGTAGCCTGATAAGCAATAGCAAATGGACCTGTTGTTTGCGAGTTTTTAATAATACCAACACCTGCTTGTGCTGCATCAATAAGTACGTTAGCTGATGCTATAGCTTTATTTTCTCCGAATAATGCACCTAATGCACCTTGTAGATTATCAATACCATCTGTAAGTAATAGTTCTTTATACTCTTGTTCGGCTTGATTTATTGCCCGTATCTTATCACTTTTAGCTTTTTCTATTTGAACCTCTGTAGCAGCTTGGGCTGTTTTAGCATCAATAAGTTTTAAACCACTATCAGCAAGTTCAGTATCTAATGTTATTTCCTTTTTCTTAAGGTCAAGTTTTTCTTCTTGGAACGTTTTATACTTATTATCTTGTTCAAGTTGTTTTTGTGCTGTTTCATCTGCAATAATACCTGCCTGGATAACTTGATTTAATACATCTTTTGCTTGTTCTAAAGCTATTTTTCTTGCTTCAACACCTTCTTCATTTACTTTTAAGGCATTTTGTTCACGTGCTAATCTTTCTTCAGCTAACTTAATATCTGCTTCTGCTTGTTGTCTGGCTATTACAAGTTGTTCTTCTAATGTTCTATTATAAGCATCAGCTGTTGCTTGAATATTTTTTAATCTTGCTTCACCACCAGTAATAGCACGTTCAGTATTCTTGATTAACTCGAGTTGTTCAGTATATAACTCGTTTGTTGTTTTTATTTCTTCTTGGTTATTCTGTTGTCTTTTTCTTAGTATAAGAAATGCTGCAGATAAAGCAGCTACTGCTGTAACTACTAAACCAATAGGATTTGCCCTTAATACTGCATTATATATTCTCTGTGCTTTAGCTAATAAATCAGTCTCTGTAGCTAATACTCTAAATCCTTCAAGTGCACGTTTAGAACCTTCTGCTAACGCAATAGCACCAACTGCTGCTGTCTGGAAACGTTCAGCTTGTTCCTCTGTAACAGCACCTGTAATAGCTAATCCCCCAGCAAGTGTAGCAATACTACCACCCACTAAGTTAATAGCACCATCAAGGGTTTTAATGTTATTTTCTAACCTATTTACCTGCTGTTCCGCATCCTGCGTATTCGCATTTATGTCAATATTGACTGTTTGTGTTGTTGCCATCTGTTATGCTTTTTTCTGTGTTATAAACCAAGAACCACTTGTTGGGGCGTATAGTGTAACACCTTCAAAGGCTTTATTAACTAAATAGTTACCTCCTAAGGCACCATCTATTGAATCTGTTGATTGTGCTGTTATCTCTATTTTATCATTTGCGTTAACTGTATTATCACAAATAAATCTAAGTTCTCTTTTATATCCTTGTGAATCTCTACCTATAACATTACTTGGGTCTGTATCTGGTAAATAAATAGTAGCTGTTCCACTACCACCAGTCCATCCTAAATCATAAATGTAATCATTAGCATATTCACTACCTGTTAGATGTACTACTTGACCAGCTGATACTACTAATGGTTTATTATCTCTAAATACAGCACCTATTGTTTGTTGTGTACCAATATATGCCCTACCATTAAAATCATCTCCACCTAAGTTCTCCCAACTTTCTAAATCTCTATTAGGATTAATAGTAACTGTATTGATTAAATCTTTTACTGTTCTATTATTAGTATCAAAGTTACCTATAGCAATATTACTATTACCTCCGTGTATTGTTAAATCCTGGCCTATAGCGACGGACTTATCTGAACCACTGATACGGGTGTTTTCACCACCGATAATGGTTGATAACGCGGTATCTTCGCTGATAGACGATGTAGTTGATTGCTGTATAGCACTATTACTTACACCTTGTTCTATAGTGTTTTCAGTACCAGTAACTGTAACAAACTTAGCATTATTTTGAACTAAGTTATTACTACCTTCTACACGTGCTATTTGTACATTATTTCTAACAATATTATTGTCACCTCTTGTATCAACTGTTTCTGCTGAAATATCTACTTCATTTAAACCTATATTTGTTTGTGAAGTAAACCTTGCATCTGTTGGTTTTAAAGTATTCCATACAACAGTATTATCAGCACCAAACACACTAAATCCATCACGTGAAGCTGCTTGTGGGACTGCTGAACCACTATAATCAGCACCTGTTTCAAAGTCTTCATATACCACAAAACCACTTTCACTAAATCCAGCATCATCAACTGTAATATCAACTACTGTATCATCTATTGTGATTCGTCTTCTTGGGTATTTTAGTTTACGAGGTAATGATTTAATAAGTTCTACTTCAACACTATCCTCTTTAGTTACGTTAGCACCTTTAATCTTGTTGATTCTGTAGTAATGACCATCTATAAAAATCTTATCATTAAGTTCAATATCTGGAATCTCGTTAGGTGATAAGAAAATATTTAGTGTAACTAATCTACTATCTACATCGTATAACTCGTTAATATAGAAAGACCAATATTCTTCGAATGCTGTTCTTTTTGTTCTACCATTAAACTGTGATTGATGATAGTTATAATGTCCTGGAGAATAAGTATTACCAAAATGTAAATCTATTGTATCACTAAAATCAGCAGGTGTAGCTTGTAAGTGTGATGCTAAACCATAATCTGATTCTGTATGTACAACATTATTTTCATCTTCAAAGTAATATCTGCTTAATGATGTAAGACCACTTTGTAAAGTTCCTACAACACCATTAGCATCAAATCTACCATTATGGAATAATAAACGAGGTGCAAACTTAGTTCTTTTAAATCCTTGTGTTGAATCATCTTTTTCTGCTAATACAGGTAAAACAGTAAATGGTGCACCATCTATACCCTTTAAAGGGGTTGGGGCAAAATATTTACCTATTACTTTTTCACCATCTGCTAAGTCAGATTCTGAAACATAATCAAACTCTCCATATATTTTTTCTCGAGTTCTTTTATGGTATTGTATTAATGCTGTATTGTCTTCTACATCTGTAAACTTAATATCTTTAGGTTGGTTTTGTAATGGATGTGTTATTTGCCATTTCTGGTTATAATCAACTTTACCACTCCAATCAACTATATTTCCAGCATCTATCCAATCATTAAATGTCTCTATTTTAAGTACATTTCTTTGGTTTTTAACTGGTTCAATAACTAAGTTAAACTTTTCAATCAGACCTTGTAAAAAATCTGTTACACTAACATCTCTGTAAATAGGTGCTAAGTTAACATTACCACCTAAACTTGTAGTTGGTCCTTGTACAAGTTCAAATCTTGTAGATGATGTTGCTAATAATCTTAATGTTTGTGTTCCTGAAGCTGTTTCTGTATAAACAACATATACTTCTATATCATCACCTGATGCTAAAGCATAGTTATTAGTTACTATATTCATTAAACCACTTACAGCACCTGTTGAATCAAAAGTAAATGAATCAAACTGACTACCATTTTTATAAATGATTATATTGATTTGTCTTGCATCAGCAACAACATTATAGTTTAGGATTTCGTATTTAAACTGAACCTTAAACTGATAGTTACCATCTATATCAGCTGTAAATGTTGAAGTTGTATTATCGTATTGACCAGCATTATCAAATAACTCTGTTGGGAAGTTTACTTTAGCTACTGCTTGTGTATCTGTGTAATCTTGATTTGCATTAGTATATGCTAAGAATGATTGTGATACTGGTGAATCTGATGTAATACCTTTTTTATCATCCTCTGTAGCTAATAAATAAATATCATCTGTATAACTACCTGAAGTAAATAATGATGAAGTATACTCGTATCCTAAGTTATCAAAAATAACATCTAAACAACTTCTTACTCTAATAGCAGGTTTAAAATCATCTACTCTAATGGGTGTATTGTAGTTAGAGAATGTCCTTGATTCACCACCACCTTTTATTTGTGTATCTGAAGCTGTATCAACATCAAATCCATAGTTTACTAAAGGATAAAATACAGCACCATCTAATAATGTCTTATCCCAACTACCAGTAATATTACCATACGTGTAATCGTGGTCGAGAGACGAGAAATCTAAATCACCAAATGTTACATCTTGAATAAGTGTACCAAAATCTACTGTCTCGTTTACAACAACAACATTGTATAAATCATTACCCTGATTATCAGTAATAACACTATCTAAATAAAGTTTACCACTAAATACTTCAGCACCATCTTGTAATATTTGACAAGGTACTGTTTTAGTAAATGAAGTAGAAGGTGTAGCACCTACATCATACAAGTTACCAAAGAACTCGTTATTGGTTTTAGATGGAGGTAAAGTAAGTTTTTGTGAAGAAACACCAAATACAGTCCCAATATTACCTGATTCAATAGCTGATATATCAAGTTTAAATGGGGTTGATTCGAGTAAGTCTAAATCATACTTTACTCCATTATCATTTATCGCCCTTATTATAGTCATTATCTTCTACTTCTTTCACCATTAGCGTATTGATATTGTACTTCATATCTAAATAGCTTTTGGCTACGTGGGTTAGTTTTTTCTGTAATACTTGCATTGTTGATTACCACGGGTAAAAACGTTGAACCATCTTGAACATATACGTCCGTGGAAAAGAATAGTTCGCGTAAAATATCCGCGTTTACTTGCGTTAAATAATCACTATTTGCTGTATGTTGTTTAGTGATACTGTTGTAGTAGTTATTTCTACCTCTACTTGATTTATCATACGCAACACTATTTGTGGTTGTAGAATAATCTACAAATGCTTCTTTATATTCTTGTCTTTCAACATTTGATGTAGTTGAATCTGCTAATGTGAAGTTAAAGTAATCCCAAACACCATATTCGTTTTTCCAAGCAAATCTTACTCCTGGGAAATCACAAGCACCAGTATCAATATTAAATGTGTATTCACCCCATACTCCATCAGCATTAACAAATGTATCAGTAGCTTGGGAGTTAAATGTTAATGTATAATAAGATGTATCTGCTAAAATAGGTACACCTACATCCTCTAAGTTTTGTGGACCAGCTGGATAATGAACTAAACGTGTAGATTCATCTTGTGAAGTATAAACATCACTCCAAAACTGTGTTTGTGCTGTTCTTAGTCCTGTAAATGTATCGTATAAAATATCTGTATCTAAAAGTGTACCTGATGAATCGTATTGTCTATAAGTAGCAGCAAATACATCTTGTGCACTATTTGGATTATCACCATTACCTTGTAGATTACCTCTTAAAATAGAGATAGTACCATAATCACCTATTTGTACTTTTTGTGTAGTAAAATCTGTTAAACCAAACTGATGATTAAATGTAACATCATCTAATGGGTCTTCTTCATTGTATTTTGAACCACTATTCCAGTTCCAATCTATTAAATCATTAGGATTAGCAAATCCATCTAATAAAAAGTTAATCTGTGTAGGAATAGTTACAGCTGGGTCTCCAACATTAGATGCTACACCAGTATACAATGTAACAGATGATGAAACACTTGTACCATATTCTTCACCAAAGTAAATATTAAAATCACCTCCACTAAAACTATTTGCTTGTGGGGTAGTTGTTTTCCAAGCTTCATCTGTAGGTCCTAACTGCGAAGGTAAGATTTGCCCTATATCAAATACACCTTTAGATGATGGGTTTGGTTGTTGTTTTATTCTTTGGATTAATGTATCACTTTCGTCCTTAATATCTACTACGAACTGAAACTGCGGTTGGGTTACCTCTGTTGAAGTAACCTCGTAAACCAAGTTATTGTTCACCATATTGGGACTTGTAGGGTATTGTTGTAATGATGTTGCCATTATAGTTGTATTGTTAAGTCTACCTCTTTAGGTAGTGATTTTGCCAAGTCTGCTGATACATCTTCTGCTGCAGCTAATGCTATATCGTTTATTTCTTTTCCTATAACATTTGTTTGTGCACGTTCAATGAACTTTTGTGCTGTTTGAAACTTAGTACCTAAATCTGGAAATATATAGTAGTTTAGTAATGAAATAGGTGCTTCAATACCTTCAGGTGATTCAGTAGCGGATTGTGCTTTAACACTACGTTTTAATCTACCAGTATCAACAGGAGATAGCTTACGTATCTCTGCTGCTAACTCTTTATTTACTTTATCTATTTCGTTTTCTAAGTTATTAAACTCCATTATTGTGGGAAGTTACAATAGTTGTAAACTGCGTCTTCTGTTATTGTTATATTTGCTGCCCAACCAAACGCCCTATCGTTAAATGCTTCGTTAACTGGTATAATATTACTTAATGTAAAATCTATACCATAAGGTGTTTGTGCATTATTAAATCGCATATAACCTAAAACATCATAAATGTATAGTTCTGTATTTGATTTAACTTCTACTGCAGGTGCATTGCTTAGTTTTGGTACATCTAAACTATAAAGTTCAAATGCTAATGTTCTAATATTACCACTTAAACCAGGAGAGGTTAATGGGCGTAAGAACATAAATGGGTATTTAATGTTTTGGCTATTTGAATCTAAGTACGACAATGGACCTTCAGCAAATGATTGTATTGCTAAATGTGCTGTTGTTGCTTCTTCAAAATAACCAACTATGTCTTTATAAGTATTCATTATTTTATTCTATATTGACGTTCTGTCTGTTTTCTAATCTGTTCATCCCTCTTGTTCTTATCTTGTTCGTAAGCGAGGAAGTTAAATACGAAGACGATATTGCAGTCCAAGATACTTCTTTCTCCATTGATTGATAAGATGGATGTTGAAGCCAGGTAATGAAGCGTAGCAAACCATCCCCAGTGTTCACTGTAGCCATCTGTTTGTTCATCTTCTCCACTTCCATCATCTGTTGTTTGGGTGGGAGAGAAGAGAGATTCGAACTTGCGGAGAAGTAAGCTGCGAGAACTAAAAAAAAACTTAACGCACCTAATCCAATAGAGGCTGGAATGTTAGATAATGTTTTAGCTTGTGCTTCTCTTTTACTATTATCGTACTTTTCTACTTCATAGTACTTAAATAGATTTTCTGCTTCACCTAATGCTACCTTATATGTTGATTTAAAAGCCCATTTGATACCGCTAAACTTATTTTTTACAATAGGGCGATATAGTATAGCCATTATTTCCTCGAGGTTTTCATTCGGATTTTTCGCAAGCCTCTCTAAGTCAATATACTCGCCTGTAGTCATACTTGTAAGCGATTTAAACCCATATTTTACACCATCTAAATCAAATATAGGATAGAACTGCGGTGTTAAATCTTCAAACGAAGATAATAATGTAGCATACACTTGTTGTAATGCTGTTGGTGTATACTCTTTTACTTCATCAATGTCCTTACCTCCCATTTTAGAGATTAAAGATACCATTTTCTCGCTTTCATTTAAATGTTCAAGCGAGTTAAAGTATTTCCAATCTGCAATAGAAAGGTATTCTGGTATTTGTATTTGTATCTTCATACGATAATAAATATGTATATGTTATGTTTTAGCCTCGGTAATAACTATTAGTGTTTTTCTGTAGAATAAGGAAACCCGCATAAGCGGGCAACCTAAATCTTAGACGTCTAAATCTATTTTATTTCCCAGAGGTTTCTAACTGCTTTTCTGGATTTATTAAATGCTAAATAATCTTTAATGATTACTTCTCCAATACCATTACTTACTTTTTTTGTTTTATTAAACATTGAAATATAAGCGTTAATGGTTGTTGTTTTACATTCGTGTGTTGTTTCAAACACTTCTCCTGTTGGGATATAAACTAACTTTTTCATATTATTTTTCTACTTGTTCTACAATAACATTAAATGAACCCATAACCATAAAGTTATTTTTGTCATCATTGCTTCTGATTTCTACTCCTTCACTACCAAATCTGGTAGATGGTCTTGAACTCGAGATGAATGTTTTTATTACATCTCCTTTACTCGTAACTAACTGTGTCTTAAACATAACTATTTATTTATTATTATACTTGAATATACGAAACTTATTTTGCTTATCCAAATATTTCGTTGATTTCTTCAACATCATTATCGTAAAAATCTTCAATAAAATCATTTAGGATTTCATTAGTGATTTCATTGATTGGTAAATCACAACCACCATTGATTTCTTCTTTTAGATTTGAAATAACTACTTCTGATAACTGACTTAATACTGACATAACTTTTATTTATTTATTTTTGGCATTATTGCCGTTCTTATTAATACGTGAATATACGAACTTATTTTTGCTTCTCCAAGCCTTCACGCAGGCCTGTTAAAAAACCTTTTGTTGCTATTTTTGGATTGTAAATAAACAAACCAACTAAAATCAAACTAACTATAATATCCATAGCGATTATTTTTCTAACTCTTCTTGTGCTATTGTCCACATATCAAAATCTTCAACATTAAAACGAAACCTACCACATAATAGGTTTTCGAGGTAGTTAATGTAATCTTTACTACTAAAACCATTAAAACTGATTGGGTGTTCTGCTTCAGGTAGATTAATCATTTTCTGTGCATAATCTCTGATTTCTTGTTCTGTAACTTTCATAACTTTTATTTTTGTTCGTCCGGCACCCGCCTTATTCAACACGTTGAATATACGAACAATATTTCAGGTAACCAAATATTTGCACAAGGGAAGTCCCGCAGATACGCGAGACTTCCTAACGGAGGGAAAAAGAGATAAAAAATAGAAAACCTCCGTTGTATTAATATGCTTTAACACTACCACCAATATATAACTTATTTTTTGCACCTCCAAGCATATTATTTCTTGCTTGATTAGCTAACCACAATGAATCAACACAATCGTCTTTAAATCCATTAGGGTGGCTAAATGATAGTTTACCATTAGCACTCGTTTTATAAGTATAGGCTGATAGTTCGTTATATAAATGTGGGAATAAATCTTTACTTGGTAACTCTAATATTTGATTTTCAATATCCTGAATCAATGCCCTAACTGCTGTTAGTTTTGTATCTTGTGTCGTTATGAATGGGCTACACTTAACACCACTTTTCCTGACTTGTTCAAAGATAGCCTTACCGATTCCATTAGTTTCAATATTTCCTCCTCTGACATTGTATCGTCTGCAATGATTGATGATAATGTTTCCAGCTTCTTCAAATGATTTCCCATTAAATCTATCAATGAACGCTGTTCGTCCAGATTCGTCAAGGATTGTAAGCACGGTATAATCATCAGAGAGTCCAATGTCAAGTCCAAAATAATATTTTGTGCTTCTTCTCGGTTGTTCATAGTTATTTATATTACAAACTAAATCTATTCCCCTAAACACATCATTAGTTGCTTCTGAAAACTGTGCTAAGTATTCTTGTGCAAATATATCTGCAGGAAGTGATTTGGCTTGTTCGTTAATAAAATCGACATCAATATACGGGTTATCCGTGGAAATACCTGCAAAACTAATGTAGTCACTACCTCCGTCGATGCCCTTAAGGTAATACGTATAAAACCAGTTTTTTGACTTAGGAGTAGATATAATAAGACATTTTTTTCCTAATGCTGATAATGTAGGGAATATTGCCTCGTTAACTGCATCCTCCTTAATAAATGCTGCTTCGTCAATCACTACATAGTTAAAACTAAAACCCCTGATACTATCATAACGTTCACTACCAAAGAACTGAATAGTAGAACCATTAATAAATGTAATAGTTAAATCTGCTTTATTGCTTGATTTAATGATTTTATTTGATGCTGCTTCAAGTTCATTAAATACCTTTTTTGCTTGGGTAAAAATGGGGCTAAAGAAACCTGCTTTTTGATTTGGCTTAGATAATAACCAATACAACATTAGGTTTTGTGCTAATAATGATTTACCAAACTGCCTACCACAAGATACTATACCGAACTTATGTTCGCTATCAGCAAAGCCATTAATGACTTTCTTTTGCCCTAAGTGCGGTGTGAATAAAGTTACGTTCATTTAATCCTCCATTGTTTATGGCTTTTTGTTCTACCTGTTGACATTTGATAAGCATTACCTAAGTCTAAACCAGGATATGCTTTAACAAGTTGGGTTGCTTTACCATAAAACTCCCCATATTCAGGGTGTTCAAACCATTTAGCTTGTTCATTATATTTTGATGGGTGTTTTTTCTGGATGTAGGTTAAACATTCCTCTATATTTTCTCCATCATACATTTCTAATGCTTTATTATAGGCATTTTTAGTAGCACCAAATGCGGCTTTAGGTTTTATGTGTCTAACTTCCTTGATAAGGTATTTAGTTAGTTTTTTATAGTAGGTAGTTGACATATGTAAATCAACTTGACCTTCTATTTTATTAATCACATTAGCACTTTGTTTAAGTATTTTTTCTTCCTGTTCTTTACTTATTTGTGGTGCTGCCTTAATGTCCATACTATCGTAAAATGTTGTATTATACGGCTTTATAACGCGTGTCGGTTCAATCACACCATACTCCGTGCTTAAAATAAAGTAATCATTATAAACGCGTGAAATAAAATCACGTTGTGCCCTATAAATCCAACTTTTAGAATACATTTCATCAGCTGGACATTCATAGTCTTGTTTTGATGCTTTACAGCCTAGTATTGCTATCTTCATCTCCCCAGTTTAACTCTATATTACCTTCTATTTTCGCCTCTATTTTTTCGATATCGTTACCTGTGTACTTAACAATCTGGTCTACAGCACGTTGACGTATTTTAGAGTCTTCATTAGCTAATAGGGATACAAGTTCATTCATGGCTGGATGAAGTAATGCATTTAGTTTAGTACGCCATTTTTCATCGTATTGTTCCTTTGCTTTACTCCAATATGCTGAATATTGTTTTTCACTCTTATCATCATACTCCGTTTTACAATACTTTATCCAATCCTTAAATAGGATAGGGTCAGCTGCATTATATCTTAGTTCAAGGCATTTATCTATCCTTGCGTCTGTTTCTGATTTTGAAAGCTTTTTACCTGCCATTCTTGTATGTTTTAAGTATATTACTCGTATGGTAATACATATCATTCATATCTTAGCTTATACTTTTGTAGGTTTTTACCCCAAGGTATTTCAAATAGTATTTTATTATTTCTTGGGTGTGTAAAGTGTTCCTTAACATACTTCCAATAATAATGTCCTACATACCAATCTATCTGTTTATATTCCTCTTGGTTAAGTTGTTGATTTACCATTTCACCCCATTCTAACCTATCATTTTTAGGCATTACACTTGGTGGTTTTCTACCTTCTTTAATAGCTTTTTTTCTTGCAAAGTGTTGAACAAACAACATTTTATCTTCATATGGTTCTATAACTTGATTTGGTGTCATAATACCATAATGTGCTGATAGGATATAATATTTAGGATAATGATATTCTACATAGTTTCGCATTGTTCTAAAGAATATCCCATCTTCATACATTAACCTTGATTCTGTAGGATAATCTTTTTTATTTGACCCACAAGTGATTATCGCTATTTTCATTTATTCAGCTACCAATCGCTTGATTTGTTCTAACTTATTCTCTACCATATAGAGTTGTTGTTTTAGTTCAGTATTTTCATTGATTACCTCCCATAAACGCTTAGTCATCTCTTCCGTCATTGGTACCTCTGCTGGTTCATCTATATACCCTGATGTACCCGATATTGGTTGTTCTACACCATCTACTTTAAACTTTAATCCCATTATGCTTCTTCGTTTAATAAATGTTCTAATCCATTTTCTGCAGCAAACTCTTTAGTCATTGCCATTCCCAATGCATTAATGATTAACCCCATTTCCTCTAATGACTTACATTTTCTTGCATCAATAGGGAATACTGCTGGTTTGATTTCTTGTTCTGGTGTGAAGTTTATTTCTTCCATGTTTATTTTACTTTATTATTATTTAAGTTTGGATTGATTATCTGAATGTATTTTGTCTCTAACTCGAACATTGTTTCTTTATCACAATACTCTAACACCCTAAAATCGAATGCCTCCTTACCAAGTTCTTTTACTAACTTAGATAACTTTTTATTTTTACCATGACCTCGATTACTAAAGTGTTTCCACTTTCTATTTCTTAGGTTAGTAGAACAACCTACATAACTATCATTGGTAAGGAGACAATCAACTATATAGACGCCGCATTCGGCAGGGATTTTCTTATTATAATGGTTTCCGGGATATTTTTCAGGATTTTCTTTATAGTAACGGGG
>Ga0206128_1001231_pt1 | contig 26426 bp, 48 predicted proteins | sample Helgoland_Spring_7_FD_148601 | JGI IMG/M metagenome (GOLD analysis project Ga0206128, IMG submission 148601) | Pelagic subsurface seawater microbial communities from Kabeltonne, Helgoland, North Sea - Helgoland_Spring_Bloom_20160426_1 | ecosystem: Environmental > Aquatic > Marine > Epipelagic ... | reverse complement strand
CTTCCTTCTTGTGAAAAGTTACCATTAGATACTTCTTCTGTACCTATCTGTGAAAAGTTACCATTTGAAACTAACTCTGGACTTAGTATCTGTACATTCTCTACTAAGCCTTGTGCATTAACTCTAGTTGCAGCAGAACTTCTACTGAATGTGAAATCTCCATCTCCGTTCTCTGGCTTTACACTTAACATACTACCATCATTGTAAGCAGTTGGTGTAAGTAATATTGATGCTTTATCTAATAAATTATCTGCCATCTTATTCTATGTTTTCAATTTTAGTTAATGTTGCAGTTGTACAAGTTACATTCTCGTAGTAGTCTGCTCTGCTTTCTAAGGTAACTAATAAAGCAGGAATAGCACTAGGAAAAGCAAAACGATAATAAATGCTTCCCCATCCTATTTCCATAGGGCTTCCCCACCAACTTGTACTATAAATTTCGTTTGCCATTCTTTATTTTTTTATTTCTTTTTTTTAAAAAGACTTTTAACTTTTCTATGTTTTTTTTCTTAGGCTTGTAGATCATAAAACCCATCCGTTAAATGTTGAATCATAACTTGGATAAATATCATCATTAGTATTGCTAGTATATTCAGGATATGTAGCTTGGTTGAAACTCATAAAATCAATAAATCTTCTAGAATACCATTCAGCATTTGTTCTTGCTTTCTCAACTAAAAAATCTACTTCATTTTTATCTACTGAAATAGAATTTTCTGACGTATGTTTAAATACTCCACCTTGTTTAACCTGATATGCAGCAAATGGATAGTAATTAGCCTGTGAATACCAAATCAACATAGGTACAATATAATCATCTAAAATTGTTTTCCATCTTGCATTAGCAGGATCATCAATGTTTGGTATTGCTAAAGATAAACCATTATACAAATCTGTTCCCATTATTTGCTGAACGTCTATTTCCTGTGCAATCTTGACAAATTGTATGAACTTGTCAGTTGAAATATTTCCATCCATAATGGAATTTCTAACAAGATCTGTTCTGTTTATAAATAATTGTGTAGCCATCTATCTTCTTTTATTTGTTGGTAAAAATCCCTCGTTTGGCATATTAATTGGCTTTCTTCCGACTAAAGGGTTATTTTTCTCAGGTCTAAATCCTTTTCTTTTAGCTTCAGCAACACTAATTTTAGGTGCTAATGGACTATTAATATCAATACTTCCTTTTCCTTTCTTCATATAAGTCTTACGAACAAAATAATGATGACAAGCACCACCACCTTTGTAAAACCAAATTGAATAAGTATCTGCACCTCTAGGTCCCCAACCTGCATTTACTGCCTGTTTACTCATCATTTCAATATCTTCTTTTCGATATATTTTTTTAGCTGCTACCATTTTCTGACAAAAATCTCTAGTAACATTTTTACCATCCTTAATAGTATCTTTTAAAGGTGCATATTGATAACGAACTTTAAATTGAGTACCCTCTACTATTTCATCTTGACTACTTTTTGCATTTGGTCTAGCAGTTCCTGTTGATACAAATTCCCATAGTTTAGAAAGTAAACTTTTTCCTTTTGTGTTTAGTTGATCTATCTGATAATCCAAAGCATCTTCTGCTTCATAATCAACTTTTCTTTCATCAATTAATTCCCATTCAGATAAATCTTCATCTTCTCCAAATGATTCTAAAGTAACTTCTTCTAACTTAACGCAATTAGGTACTTTTTTACCATTTTTGGTTTTCATACCCCTTTGCTCGTACCCATCCCAACAAGGCGCTTTAAGTTCTTCGTGACTTATGCAAGGCATAAAATAAGTAACACCCTCAACTTCGTGTTCGTGATATCCACCACATCCCATTTCATCTGCCACTTTTTCTGCTTCTTCTTTAGTTTCATAAGCCTGTTTGCCATCTATCTTTTTAAGGCTAAACTTCTGCATCTCAACCCCTGTTTCTTCTTCAATAGTTTCTTTATCTTGAATTTGAGTATCTACTTCAGTAAATTCTAAAGGTTGTAAGGTCGTAAAGTATAGATTTAAGCTAATATCATTGTAAGCTAGTAATTTATCAAAGTTATCTATTAAAAGTTCCTGAAATGGTCTTATTACAGTGTTATCCATTAATAAACTAGCAGTCTTTATTTCGTCTGCATTACTAGAAAAACCTGTACTAGATTTAATACCTAATAAAAATGGTGATACAACCCTATGTGCTACCTGAATTTTAGATTGTGATTCTTCAGAAAGAAACTGATATTGGTTATGAGCATCAGATAATTGAACAGGTGTTATTTCTGCTTGACTTTCTTTATTGTCGTTAAACGCAAGTATGAATTTTCCTGCATTACTTGTCCCACTAAATTTCTGAGCAATCTTATTTTCTATTAATTGTCTTTCCTGTTGGTTAGGTGTACCATTGTTAAAGTTAATTAACATACTAGGGCTTAGACCATTAAGTATATTATTTAAATGATAGTTGGACACTTCTTCTTCCAACTCTGCGTATTGTAATCCACCTTGGTAATCCACAGGTGAGTAGTAATAAAATCCTGCCTTGTATGGTTGAACATACAATATTTCAATATTTTCTTTAGACATACCAAAAGCAGGAATTCTAGTAGGTATATCTGTTCTTTTTATATTTGCCCAATCTTTATAGTAATAATATGCAGGTACTTCTCCATCTTCATTACATTTTTCTGCCCTTAAAGTTTCAATAGGCATATGTTCTATCTGTGCAATAGTCTTTCTATCCTTAGAATAGATAATCTGAATAGCACATTGTCCCATTAATTTTAGATCATAGCATAATTTTCTAACTACATCTTTTTTAAACAAAGAAACCATTTGAGCATACTCATTTGGCTTAGAACTTGAATCAGTAGCATTTAAGCCTTTTCCATAAATAGCTTGACTAATTCCATTGATTGCTGCATTATTTGTTGGACTACCATTGTATCGGTCAATTAAATACTGAAAGTAATTATTATCAGCACCATATTCAATCCAATCAGCACCATTCACTTCTTTAACTTCAGGACTTGTGTAAGTACTTAAATTAATAAATCCAAACTCTGATGTTTTAGATTTTTTTATAAACTGCCCTTTATTATTTCTTAATCTTGTTTTCATCTTACTAAATAAGTATTATCATAACCATTATAATCTAAATATTCATTTGAATTTAAATCATAGTAATCATTATTTAATTGGTCAATATCTTGATCTGTACAGAAAATTCTATCTTTAAAAATAACTTCTCCGTTACTAATAAGTTTTAAATCGTAAAAATGATTCTCAACTAATATAGGATCAAAGATATTATTAAAATTTAAGTAATTACCTGAATTTACTGCATTAGTAATACTATAAGTTTTTTCTACGTTAGTGCTATCATCCCTTATAGATAATGTAAAAGTAGATACATAGCTTCTTGGTATTACTGATAGAGATTGAGCAGTTGCTGATGTCGTTAGTATAATCATTATTAATATAACGAAAAAAAACATCTGTTTTGTAAAATTACTAAAGCAAAAAAAAAGCACCCTGTTAAGGATGCTCTAATTTTAACTAAATAATAAGATTATGCAGTTGGATCAATTTGTGTTGCATCTGCCGTTACTGCTGCATCTAAGAAATAAGGTGCAGTTTCTTCCATTCCCTCGAATGTTAAAGTAAAGCCGCTTAAATCGCCAGCAGCTGCTCCTGTGACTACAGTTCCGCCTGTGCATTCCATTCCGTTTTCAAATCCACATAGAAAGTTGTTTCCGTAGTAATCTACTACTACAATATAAGGTCTAGAAACTGCAAGTGTTTGCAATTCTGCCTGAGTTTTAGCATCTAAATATGTTAAAGTCAAGTTTAAAGTTTGAGTATAAAAGGTTGTTCCGTTTTCTCTAGATGAGGTTACGGTTGTTTCTAAACTAGAATTTCCTTTTACATCATATTCAAACCAACTTGGTGCAGGACTACCATCAGTGATAGTTGCTTCTTTAGTTGTACTATCTACTGCAATAGAAGCTATTGTTCCATAGTCTGCAAATAATACTTTTTTTATGCCACCAAAGGCACTTTTACAAGGTATTTTTCTACCTGTTGTTAATGTACAAGCCATTGTTTATATGATTTTTTTAAAAAAAAAGGGTAAGTAGATAAATTCTACCTACCCTATTTTATTGATTAATTAATTAATTATGCGTAAGATACGATATCTGAAGCAATTCCAAATTGTACTCCTGAAGTAAAACGCATTACCATTCTTACGTTGTTACTTGCATCTAAATCGCTCATATCTAAAACCTTAACTTCTTGTGTAGAATTTAACAATCCTGTTCCGAAGTATAAGTTACTTTTCTGTGCAACATACATTTTGTCATCAGATAATCCTGGTGATACAAATATCTTAACTCCATTGATAGTTAATGATCCATTATTCCACCATTGAGTTCCCATTCCATTCACACCATTTGCTCCAAGACCATTTGCTCCAAATCCACCTAATGCTTGAACATAAAGTTTTGCAGCCTTAGAAGAAACATAAACAAATAAATCTTCTTTTCCATACAATGCAGCAGGAATAGCTTCTACAACGTCAGATAATTTTTCTACGATATTAGCAGCAGTTAATGCAACAGATGTTAAAGCCTGACCTGCAGGAATATCTCCAGCAGTTACTGCAGCAGCGATTAATTTCTCAAATCCATCAAATGAATTTTTTGATGCAGCAGCAGTATCTCCTTGCCAAATATTAAATTCAGTATTCTGTGCAACTTTAGAAGCAACGTGTGCTATTAAAAAGTCAGAAAACTTAGGAGGTAAAGATTGACCTAATCCGAAGCCCATTTGCTCAGATTCCCAATCGTTTACGAAGTCATATTTACAAAGTTGTAAGTTCACTTGTAACTCAGTAGGTTGTAATATTCTTTCAGTTAATGTAATTGTTGATGTTGGATTAAAATCACATCCTGCAGCAGTTACGATTGCATCTGTTGCTAATTTTTTGATTACTTCTTTAAAAGCAATGTTAGATTTTACAGTGATTCCACCATCATCAATAGTTGATGCACTCAATAAAGCTGCAGCGATATATTCACCTGCAAATTGACCTGCATAAGTTGTCGTGATGTTTGTTGTTGTAGCTAATTCTACGTTTTTTAAATTACTCATTCTATTTTATTTATTTAATTTATTTAAAACTCTATCTAATGTTGATGTAAATTTTCCTTTTCCAAATTCAACTTTTTTCATTTGTTTACTTTCCCCTTCAGGATTATGTTTAATTGGCTTAGAAGCAGGCTCTGATAATTGTTCCTGTAATTCTTCTGAAAATTCTTCTTTTACAGTTCTCGATTTTAAAGGTGCTTGTACTTCATTTGACATTTCTTCTTCTTGCATTTTGCTTTCTTTATCAGACTTTAAATCTGCAATCGCATCTTCTAGGTTTTGGATTCTTTTCTCCATTCCCTCCCAATCTGCAACATCTGCCATTTCTTCTTCTTTTTTTTCTTCTTTTTCTTCTTCTTCAGCTAGATCTTCAGTAATTTCTTTATCATCTGATTCTTCTTCCTTTGCAGGTACTTCATCTGATACTTCTCTAACATCAGCAATTTTACCTTCTTCTTCAACTACAACTAATCTACCATCTTCTAGTAAATATTCTCCAACAGGCATTGCTACCTTTTCATCATCTGTTACTATAAAGATTTCTTTATCCTTTTCAAATGATTCTGCACTTACTATTGTGCCATTTTCTAACTTCATTTCTTCAAGTTTAACCTCGATATTTAGAAGCGTTTTAATTTGATTTAACATTTCGGTTGATTTCATATTATTTATATAACGATTATTAATTTACTTTTTGCATTTTCAATCTGTTCTTGTTATAACACCTATGCCCTGAGCCTGCATAGACCCATCACAACACTCAATAGAATATTTATTTGTGTCCCAACATAAACAAGCCCTAGAACTTCCTGTTGGACTTGTTCTAGATGGTATAAAAGTTTTTTTGTTTTTTGTATTTCTGCCCATTAATTAGAAGTTAAAATTTCTTTTATTTTTAATAAGGTCTGTTTATCAATTTCACTTGACATATCTTCTTTAACTGCTTCTTTAGGCGCTTCCATTTTATCTGCAAAATAACCCTCAATAGAAAAACCTTTAACTTTATTTGTTCTAACATATTCATTCCAAACTTCTTCATTATTTACTTTTACTGCTCCCATCCAAGTTCCAACAGGCACATTTAATCCATACTTTCTAGACTTGTCCTGTACCTCATCTTCTACAATCCAAGATTCTACTAATGTCAAACCTTTTAAATCTTTTGAGTGTTCTAAGGTTGAATTGTTTTGATATCCATTTCTTAAATACATTTGTGATGCTTTAGAAATAGTATCTTTTGAAAAGAAAATATAATAATCACCCTCACTACCATTTCTGTAAATTGGTTTGTTAGGGATTAATAAAGCACCTAGCAAGATTCTTTTTTCTTTACTTATTTCTGCTAACTTTATTTCTTCATTCTTTAAAGCTACAAAGTCAGATTCAATAGCAGGTGATTCTACGATTGATATTGCTTCAATTCCACTTTCTTCTTGATCTTCGTCTAATATAAGTTCAACTATCTTCATAATAATATAACGTATTTAATTTTAAATTTTGCTTTTTAGTCTATTGTAGCTTCATCAATAATATTTCTATCTAATTCCTGTGCAGTTGTTACTTCGCTAGAAACTACAAATGCCTGTACAGGTTGCTGAGATTGTTCTCCTATTGCTGATGCTAATTGATTCGTTCCACTTGCTCCTACTATATTAAAAGCAGGTGGTACAGATAAAGGTGCAGGTGTTGGACTCCCTGATGGTGATGCTGACCCCCCTGATACAGGTGGAGTTTTAACACTTAGTATTTTTTTAACATTTGCTATTCCTGAAATACCAATAGCTGCAGCATTTGCAAATTTTAATGCAGTTTCAAATGGTGTTATGGTAGTAGCAGCTAAAGCATCTGAAACCCCTCTATAAGTATTTATAGTAGCAGCTGCAACTGCGAATGCCTTACCTGCAGCAGTTTCTTTTCCTGCTATGTTACTAAAGTTTTCTAATACTGAAGCAGTTTTATCTAAGTTATCTTTTTTAGCTTGTGCCTCTGTTTCTGAAATTTTTATTTTGGCATCTGCTATTTGTTTTGCCCTTGTAACACTAGTTTGTTCTGATTGCTCTGTAAATTGATTTAAAGCTATTTGGGCATCTATCTTAGCCTGAGTACCTGCATTTGCATTATCAACTATGGCTTGTAGTCTTAAAGATTCCTGTTCAGCCTCTAGTATATCAACTTCTTTTAATGCTTCTAACCTAGCTAATTCATCCTCTACCTGTTCGGCATTAAATCTTTTTTGTTCTATTGATAGTAATGATTCGCTTTCTAATTTTGCGTTTGTTAATTCAGTAGCTTCTTTTACTAAAGCATTATTGTTTATTTGTTGTTCTGATTTAAACCCTGTAACCGTTGCTGCAACTGCTTGTACTTCAGCTTCTGCTTCTAATACTGCAACATAATCTTCTGTCTTGCCTGTTAAATCAAATTGTGCCTGAGCTGCATCTTTGACTAATTTAGCATTTTTAGTCATTTCTGTTTCTTGCTTTTCAAGAATAACTAGCAATTCATCATTAGCCTTTTTTCTTTCTTCAATACTTAAAGTTTCATCATCCCTAATCTGTCTTTGTACCTCAGCCTGTCTATCATATTGTTCTAATAGTATTCTAGATTCTGCTGCAGCTATTTGTGCAGATTTTTTTAATGCCTGATTTGTTTTAGCAGTTTCTAATGCAGCTTCAATACTAACTTCTTTTAATCCATCAACTACTTGCGTTCCTATCTCAGTTACCTCTGTAATTGCTTCTTCAAAATTATCTACAATTTCTCCTGCTGCCTTTGCAGTTTCTGTTGCAACATCAACTATATTTGATTTTGTTTCTAGTATTGCAAGATTTAATTCTTTTATTGTTTCAGGATCTCCATCTCCAAAAAATGATTTTTCCCACATTAATTGTGCTTCCTGAACTGCTAATGATATTCCATAAAAAGCAAATTTAAAAGGTGATAAAACTACTTTAATTATTCCACCCAATACTTTACCTAATGCATCAAAGTTTTCTGTTGCTGACGAAACACTTTTATAAACATCTACAAATACACCTACTATTTCATTAAATATAATTTGAGCAGTTTGAAAGATAGTATTTAAACCATCCATCACTTCTTGGTTTTCTTGTATTGCAGAAGAAACAAATTCAAATGCTTTCTGTAATAAGAAAATAATACCTGTAGCCTTTGCTAAAGTCTTAATAGATGCCCCTACCTTTTTAACACCCTTTGCTCCATCCTTAGCTGATTTCTCAACTTTCTTTAAAGCATCCTCTGTTTTCTTATTAGCAGATTGTACTTCTTTTTCTAGCTTGGCATATTCTTTCTGAAATTCATCTAAGTTTTTAGCAGCTTCTTTGTATTTTAACTCAAATTCAAGTTCTATTTTTTTCGCCATATTATATTTGTTTTTGTTTGCTTAATAGCTTCTGAAAAAGTTTCTGATAATTTATATTTACCTTGTGCAATTCTTATGTTTTCCGTTTCTCCTTTTGCAACCTGCAATAAGTCTATTATATTTTTAATCATTATAGTGTTGTTATAGTTAAAACTGAAGATAAAGCAGATTCTTCTACATCATCATTTAAAGCACTTACATAAAAAGAATAACTTGTATTAGGTGTCAATCCAGTTATAGTAGCACAATATGTACTTGTAATTGGAATAGCAGATACCCTTTGAACAATATTAGATTGCTGAGTGCCATTTTGATAAACCTGATAGCTTCTCATAATAACTGCTGAGGTTGAAGCATTCCAACAGAAAGTAACAGAAGTAGATGTTAAATTTGTAACATTTAACCCTGATGGTGCAGTTGGAATACTAGATACTGATGGACTTACATCGTTTAGTAATTCAAACTGAGTTTTACCTGTTGATAGATTTGTAGTTAATGAATTTATCTTATAATTATTTTGACCTAATTGTATTAAGTCATTTAATTTTAAATTGTAATAAATCTTCATAGGAAGATATGCAGTTACCTTTGTAATTCTCCTACTTAAATTAAATACATCCCTTATGTAATTAATATATTTAGTCATAAATAAAGTATCTGTAAAAGATAAAGGATCACCGGGCTCATTAGCTTGGTATTCATTTATCTCATTACCAAAATGTATATTAACCTTACTTGTGTTAGAACTTAAAGCTAGTGAATTTGATGGAATAAAATATTCATCAATATCTATTATGTTTGTAGTTATTGTATCTCGTATTCTTATTGACGTTCCCTCTGGTTGTCTTATAGGATAAAATAATAAAGGTGAGCCAAAATAAGATTCTTGGTTATCATCTACAAAATACCCCCATTGAACATCAGTAGAAGCACCACCATCAACATCATAAAGCCTTTCATATTGCATATGCTCAAAAGGTAATTCTATTGTATATTCTTTTGTAGGTGCATCATAAATATTACCATCTAAAGTATATGATAATGTTCCCCATCCTAAATTATTTATCTGCTCAAATTGTTTAGCTAGAAAAGTTGATAAACCTTTATATTGAAATTTTACACTTTTAAAAGGCAAAGCAACATTTACTGCTGAGGTTTTTGTATCTAGATATTTATCTATATTAATTGGTATTTGTGTTCCTGCTTCATAATAACTATCTAAAGTTCTAACTACAATAACTCCTGCATTATCTACATAAGCAGTTAAATTAAACATTTTAAAAAGACCTGATAGAAATTCCATTATGGTCATTTTAGGCATCTGTTCGTTTATATTAAAATCCTTAAAAGCAGTTGTAGTAAAAGTTGCAGCATTCGAATATAACATCTGACCATTAGCACCAAAACCTGTACCCCCTGTAGTCCAGCTAACAGACCATTGTATTCCACCAATAGGAAAAACCATATTAGTAGAAGATGCTATCTGTATTGAATAAGTACTATCATTCCAAGGCACTATAATTAGTTGTTTGTTTCCTGTCCCTGTAACTTCTCCTACAATTTGAGATCCATCCCTTATTACCCTGATTGTATATGCATCAGTTGTATTTGGTGGTGTTACATTTAAATTTAAAAAAGATATACTATAAGGTGCTTGTGCAGTTAAAGCTAAAATACCATTTGAAACATTTGATGTTAATGGCTGACAATTTGAAACAGGCACACAAGTAGTTGTTCCTAATTCTGTTACCTGAGTAAAATTCTGTAAAACTTGTGATGGTGATTCTACTGAGCCTTTCTTTCTATGCAACCATAAAAACAAATTACTAAAATCAGTATTACTTGGCTTATTAAAAAAATCATTTGAGAAAGTTATTGTCTTACCCCCTGCAAAAGTTTCTGCTTCTATGGCATCTATAATAGCTTGTAGTTTTATAGCATACTTAAATTGATTCCATTCAACACCATTCTGATTATGTGTTCCTGATCCGTGATGTGATATATTTCTTATTCCCAAATCTGGATTCGGTGGAAAATTAACGTGGCTAGAACTATCATAAATTAACCTTTGTGTATGTGTGATTAAAGGCACTATAATATTACCACTATTTTCAGCATTCTGCATTGCATCAGTAACATCATCAAAGCTATAAATCTTATTATATTGTGCTAAACCACTTAATGAAGATAATTGGCTTTCTGCTAGAATATCTTTTAAGTTAATTGTATTTCCAAAAAAAGTAATGTTATAAGTATGTGCTACGTTGTTTTTTAACTTAACACCATTTAATTTTATAGCACCTTGTTTAAAAGGTAAGTCATTTAATTCTAATGTTGCAGGTTGTTTACTTCTAGCATCGTAACCCCCATTTATATCAAAATTATAATAATGTTTAAATATCTTATTATTTACACTAGATGCAGGAACAGCAAATGTTTTAGTAAATTCAGTAAATATCTTTCCGATATCCTTAACATTCTGTAAAGTTTGTGTAAGTGAAACTGATTCATCTTTAAATAAATCTACCCTTTGTCCCTCAATGTATAGTTGTAGCTTTTGCATCTATGTTATTTCTATGTTATCTTATGTTATTTATGTAATCAAATGCTTCTTCAAAGTTTATATTATATTCTATTAATTTATCATTAACAGATGTTTTAAAAGTCATTGTTGAGGTTTTAACATTTACAGGTATTATCTCATTAGAACTAGGATTAGTTTTGCTCGGTCTTTCCATCCATACATATTCTGATAATAGTAGTTGCTCAAAGTATTCATTTGCAAACTCAGGATAATAGCCTGAACTTAAAACGTGAGATTGTTTTGCTTGTGTATTAAATACCTTGTTTGGTGCATCACTTATTGAGTAGGTTGCATTTGTATCACTAGGGTAGGTTATAGTATTAGATTTAAAATTTTCGCTTGTTCTAGCTATTGATTTTACTTCCTTTAAGAAAAACCATAAGTCTTGCTGAGTACCATACTTATTAATAAAAATTATCTTTCTACCTGCTCCATATTTTGTACAATCAATTCTTTTTATTTCAACATTAATTCCATCTAAGTTTATGCTTGTAGTATTTGCAGAAAATGAATCTGCAGATAAACTAGCATCAGTTTCAATATAAGGTATTTCCCCACCTTTACCTGTTGGTGCAAATATTGTAAAAGATGCAGGTGATGTATAATTATTAGCAGCTATTAATATCGTTGGCTCTGATCTATCTCCTGTAAAAAATGGATTTACACCCTCCTCAAATGTTCCATAAGATTCAAAGCCTCTATCTGTAAAAGTTGAAGCACTACCTACTATTGCACCTGTACCATTTAACCCTGCATAATTAGTTATAGTTGTAACAATAGAAACATTCTGAGTTACATAATTATTATCATATTGTATTTCTAAATAATCCCTTGCTAGTTCTGATATATCAAAATTAACTGCAGTTGATGGTGCTACATTTTTTACTAGTGTATATCTTAAAGTTCCATCTATTGTTAAAGTACAAACACTAGAAAGTACTCCTGTTGCAGGTATTTCTTTATGTTTAAATTGTGGACTTCTTAATGCTATATCTGCCATTGTTTAATTTTTTTGTGCTAATAATATTGAGTTCTCAACATCTAACGTAAACGAGTTTATTAATTCTATTGGTAATCTTTCTAAGGCTGCTTCAAATGGTTTACTAAAAAACATTGTAGCCTTTATACCTTTGTTCTTAATGCTATTGGCTAAAATATATCCCATTGATTCATACGTTCCAAATCTACCTTTCTTATCTCTAGGTTGTAGCTTCCTGTATTTTGCCCACTTAGAAAATATCTTTGTCTTATATTCAAGCCCTTTTAAATTACTACTTGCCTTGTAAGAAAATGGTGTGTTTTTGTTTTCTAAATAATTACTTTTTACACCCTTAACCCCTCTATCTTGAAAAGCACCATAATCTTCCATAAAAAAATCAATGATAAAACCATCACCTGATTCTTCTATATTATAACCTAAAGAATTGTATAATTCATTCGTATAATTTTTACCACCTTTAGTTAAATTACTTCTAGATTGTTGAATGATATAATTACCAAACTTTTTTAATTCTTTATCTACTTCATTAAATTCCATTAGCAAATATAAATATCATTGTAAATCTTAATATTCATTGTTGCAGTCCATCCTGCTAATTGGTTTTCAAATCTATCATAGAAAGGATCTAAACTTGGGCTACCATCTAATTGATACATATCAGTATGCAGGTTACCCATTCTTAGCTTCTGTATTAACTTATTTAAGACTGATAGCTGAGTGTTTAATATATTCTGAACATCATTGTTGCCTGTAAATATATCTGTTGTTTCTAGCTTTGATTGGTTTACAATATCACAGGATAAAATACTAATATTAAAATCTAAGGTTTGCTCATTAACAACTACATTATTAACTATAATATGAGATAATGGAAACATATCCTGCTTTCCTAGATTAATATCTGTAATATCTCCTGTGGTAACAGTATTAACATTTATGTCTGCTAGTAATTGTGTTTTGATTGTTTCCGTTAATTGATAGAAACCCCTTATTCCCTGATTGCTCATTTAAAATTCTTTTTAATTTGATTTGCTTCCAACTCTGATTTTTCTTTCATATATTCTAAAGCATACAAGCATTTATGTACATTTAATTTAGTGATATCTTCAAGTCTTCTAACATCGTTTTGAGCGAGTGCAGAGAAGATGCTTTGATACCATCCATATTTTCTAGAGAAGTTTGCTGATCCATCCAATCTTCCATCTGATGATCCTCCAAACAATCCATCATAACCTTTGATAAGTCTATCCCTAAATTGTACAAAAAAAAAATAGCACCAAAAACTACATCCATAGGGATTTCTTCTAGCTTGTCTTTTGAATCTACATCATATTCTTTAATAAGGTACTTATCACCTATGTTTTCTTTTATTGGTCTATAAAGTACATTCATAGCAATATTCATATTTTCCCAGTCACCCATATAAGTATCTAAGTCTACATATTCACCTAAGGATATTTCATCTAGATTAGGTATCATACCATATTCAACACCTGATAGTTTAAATGTTCTTATTAGCTGAGGTTTATCTTCAAACATCTTATTTAAAATATTTACAATCCTATCTGCATCAGTAAGTTTTAAAAGCCTTACACTTTCTAAATCTAGATTACAAAATATTTCAATCATCTTACATTGCAAGAAATAAGAATCCTCATTGTTTTCTTGTATTTTAAGAAACTTATTATACTGCTTTAATGATATTTCTGATAGATCACTAGGTATTGTTAATTTTAATTTCATATCTGTATAACGTATTTAATTTAATTTTTTATTTGAATAAAGGTAATAAAAAAAAGGTAGCCATTTCTGACTACCCTTTAAACGATTATACTAAACTGTGAATCACTGTAGGCGCATAACCTTTTTGATGTAATATTACACTATATCATACTTGCTTCAAAACAAGTTCCTGAACAATAACCATCATCTGTTTCTAGTGGTGTACCACATTCTGAACATTCATATTCTTTCTGTTCGTGTGGATTTAAACAATCGTACCATTCCATATCTTATAATTTTTTTATTTCTTGTTTAACTTCTTTCCAAAAAGAATAGCTATCTAGTTGGTAAATTTTTAATATCTCATCTACACAAATTAATGCACATTGTTTAGCATCGCTACTGCAATCTACCCAGCTAAATTGTCCAACTAAATCTTTTGCTTTTTTTTCTGGTGTCATACGTTAAATATTAAGCCTATTAATAATCTACCTACGAAATAGCTTGGTGCTAAAATTAATACTAATGTTTGTAATTTTTTCATCTGTTCTGTTATTATAATTAATAAAGTATAAATATAATGATATTTATTTAATTAACAAAAAATTTAATAACTTGATTTAATGTAAAGTATATTTACCAAAGTTTGGTTTGCTTAATACTGAATAAGTAGCATATCTGATAGCATCAATTAAGTGGTTATTTTTATCAATAGGTTTATTAATCATTTTACCACTTCTATCTTCTTGCCATTTATAGTTCCTAAATTCCTGTATAGCATTATGGCTATCTTTTAAGATATGTATTTTAAAGCGTTTTAATAAATCTATTCCTGCATTTATACTATCAGCACCTTTTAAACTTGGTCGTACATTCCAACCCATCCTACGCAGTTCCTCAATCAATCTAGGCTCTGCTGAATCAAAATATATTGTTTGTCTTTCTATTCCAACTTCTTTCCACTTTTTATGGATATCTATTGTAGTCATTTGAGTTTGATACAAATGTTCTTTAACGTAAAGGTTATAGTCTTTTCTAAATACAGAAACTAAACTCGTCGGGTCATTGGTATATCCTGCATCTGCACCAAAGCTAATAAATTCTGCATCTTCAGGAATTTGATTTACCTCAACATAACTAAATATAGTTGATTTACTGATTCCCTTTATACCAAGTCCGTAGATTTGCCAATATTGTTCATCAGTATATTTTAATCTTTCAATTTCTTCCTTAATGCTATCACTAAGGAAACTGTTATCCAAATAAGTAGTAATGTTAAAATCGGCATCTTGTCTAGGTATTACCTTGTCATAAATCCAATGGTATTCATCTGATGGATTAAAGTCAAGAATTATTTTTTCATCTGTCCTAAATATTAATTGTTGCCAATCTTCATAATCTAATTCATTGGCTTCATTTATAAATAGTAAGTTTCTTTTTCTACCTCTAACTTTCTGTGGTTGATCTAAAGAAATAAATTCTACTAGATTTCCATTAATCTTGTATTCGTGATTTGATTTATTATGATTAGCTTCAAAGTAGCAATTATGTATTTTTAATATATCTAAAAAATCCCTCATTACAGATGCCCTAACTGATGGGAATGTTTTTCTACATATTGTTATTGTCTTTCCTGTATTCTTTAATGAATAATGAAATATAATATAAAGCAAGATATTGTAAGTCTTGCCTGACCTTGTTCCACCCTGTTCTATTGATATCTTTTTATCAGACTTTAAAAGGTGTTTAAAAACTACGTTAGTCTTTATTTTCAATTATCTCAATTTCAAAGTGTGATGGCATTCCGTCTGCTCCTGTTATTTCTTGTCTTTCTACATAACCCCTTTTCTTGCCTTTCGTCTTTAAATAGAATATAGTTGCTGCAGTTGAATCTGCTGCTATCTGTTTATGTAGTTGACTTTCTGCAAAGTCTAAAGCTACGTTCTCAATTTCCTGTACTGCTATTGCAAACATTTCATCTTCCTTTAGCCATTTATAATATGTGCTTCTAGGTATATCTGCTTTCTTACAAGCAACAGTAACAACCCCTAGACTTTGTTCTAGTGCTGCTAATAGTGATTCTTTTTTAATATGTCTACTTTCGTTCATTTTATATTAAATATTTTTTTGTATATTGTCGTCTCAAATGCGATGGTAGTGTAAAAGTAACACATCTAGTATCCAACTAGAAGATGGCATTCAAATTGACCCCATCGCTCTAATTAATATCCCTGCGTTCTTGTAGGGATATTTTTTTACCCTTATACATTCCTGCACCTTGTTTGTCTATTTCTTTAAAATTTAAAATAGGACAAGTTATTTTTGAAGACTTGTCAATTAAATAAATGTATCTATTTTGAAAACCTTTTAATGCTTTTGCTCCATTAAAGTCGTATTTACTATCTCCACGTTTAGCCACTATCTCTCCTGATGCTAGTTTATAAATTGTACCATTTTTATTTATTTGTGTTAATTTAAATCCACTTGCTCTGTATATCGTTCCGTCTCCACATTGAGTTGCATCTGAATAACTTAATATCCATTTTATTTGAGGTGCATTTTTTTTAATTAATCTTATGCTAATAGCGATACATCTACTTTCAGAATACTTAGGAAGATAATCATCAAAAGCCATTCTGTTTAACTCTAGCATTTCATTCCACTTTTTATTTAAATCTTTTATTCCTGTATCAACTAATCCTAAAACATTTCTTTTATCCATAGGTGACCCATAACTCATAACTCCGTGAAGTGTATTATCTAAAAAACAACCAAAATGCAAATTACTCATATTAACAACCTTTCCTGAATAGTGATTTTTCTTTACAAACTCATTTGCTATTTTGCTAGGGATGACTTTTACTATTATTTCCTTTGCTCTGCCCATTGTGATATAATTAAATAAAGTGCGTTACCATTTGAGTTTTCATTTCCAAAGGTTTCAATGTATTTATATTCCTCTGTTTTTTTTACATCTGCTATTGCGTTTTTTATTTGCTCTGCCTGTGCATCTGCTAAAGTATATGTCTGTTGCTGAAATGGTGCTTTGTCTCCATCAGGTAAACTAAACTCATCGCTTGTTTCTATATCATCCATATTTTGCCAAGCATCTAGTCCCCATTCCTCAAGGTCTGTGCTTTTCCATTCATTAGCTAAAACATCCCAATCCCATTCCCCAAAGCCTACATTGTCTTTAATAATAAATTCTTGTGCTTTTTTTTCATCTAAATCACCTGCCTGTATAATATAGACTTCTTTTAATCCTATTTCCTTACAAGCCTTGTAACGCATATTACCACCTAGTATAATATTATCCTTATCAACTACTATTGGTCTAAGTGATAACATTTCAGGAAATTCTTTTACACTATTAACAAGTTTTTTAAATTTATGCTTGTTGATGAATCTAGGATTAGCATCATTTTCTTTTATAGATGATATGCTTACCTTTTGTATTTTAGCTTTGATCATTGTATTAAATTTTCTCTAAGGTACAAAAAAATTATTTTCTGTATATTCTAGTAATTACTAATTGAAATATTCCAAAGTAAATAACAATATCTTCTTCGTATATTTCTTTATCTTCAAAAGGGTAATGTCTTACACCAAACAAAACCCCTTTAAAAACTCCTGCTTTAATTTCATAACGTAATAACTCCATAGTATATCATTTGTAGTATAACGTTTTTAAAATTACTTTTTACAACTAAGCACAAAGCACATTAAAACGTGCCATACACAACTGTTATGCTTAATTTTTCTTCCAACATTGTAGCCATAAGTTAAACCAAGCTATTTGTATATCTATTGCAAAATGGTATCTACCTATATTGTTTTGTTTGTAAATTTTTAGAACTAATCCAAAGTCAAGCCAATCCCAAAAGACCTTAGGCTCGAAAAACATAAGAATAACACCGTATAAAGTCCATTGCTTTTTTTCTGTTTGGTTGTTTATTTCTTTACTCATAATTTATGTGTGTTAATTAGTTTTTTTTCTTAATTCAAGTTCGCAACGTACCTTATACAAACCGTTGTATTACCAATGCATACCATCCATTGAAGTACTGCTTTCTATTACCTCACATTTATCTTTGCTTTTCCAATTCCAAGATTTTTTAAGTAAATTTATTCTTTCAATTATTTCATCTATCCTATTTTTAGGCAATCCCTTAAATAACAATAATATCTTTTGATCATCAAAACTATAATTTTTAGAATTTAATTTTAATTCTTTAATTTCTTCTTCAAGATAAAGATTTTCTTTTTTAATTTTCCTGTATTGATTCTGTAAAAAATGAACTTGGTCTATTTCATCATAGTTTAATTTACTTTTAAATTGAAAGCAGGATTCTAATTCAGAAAGTTCTTCATTAGTTTTCTTGTATATTGGGTACATCTTTACTAAATGTATAACTGATGCGTGGTCTGTTTTTTTTCCCATTGATGTAAAAAAGTTAGCAATACTTGTCCACCTCATATTCATTTTCTTTCTAAAGATATAACAAGCCAATGCCCTTAGTTCTACATATTCTCGTTTTCTAGTATTTTGAAATATATCTACTCCTGTCATTTCAATAATACGTTCTGATATTTTTAAATAATCTTTATTCATTTCTTAAAATTTTTATTTCTCGTTCTAAATAATCTTTTGCTTTTAATAGATCTCCTAATTCATCTTTTTTCTTTCCTGCTCTAACAATATACTTCAAGATATTACCCCTGTTAAAATTAAGTGAGTAATCGTTACATACATCTATAATGTCATAATCTTTTCCGTTATCGTAATGTACTTGTGTTGCTTTCATTCAGTTCTTAGTTTTAAAAGGTTATAGCATTCAGTATATTTCTCCTTAGCTTTTCCTTTGTATTCTTGTTTAAATAATTCGTAAAGTTTTTTAGTGTATTGGTATTTAGTTTGACAATCTGCATAATACTTTTCTGCAAACCTTTTACCTTTTCCTTTAAAGTAATTTACATTGTCTGCAGTATCTCCTGCAATCATCTGCTCATAAAAATTATACATAGCTTCGTCTTCCGATATATCAAGTATTTCTTGGTGCTTATAATGGTAGTTATACATCAGGCAAGGAAACTGCTTGTAATCTTTATCTATTGAAACAATCATAACTTCATTTCTTCCCAGTTCTTCTGATAACTTTTTCCAATACCTTGCAACCATATCATCTGTTTCTACTCCGTAACCTACAACACTATCATAATGGCTTTTTACAAAATCGTGCATTTCGTGTAATAGTGGAGGTAATTCTTGCTTCTTCCTATTGGCTTTGTATTTCTTAGTTATTAGCTTTCTAAAGTTCCCTCTAGATCCACTAAATGTAATTACCTTATCAATATTATAAAGTTCTTCTAAGTGGTTTACAATAGCCATATACTGCTCGTCAAACTTATTTCTAGCATCAGCTATATCTGTATAATACTTTTCATCTTCAGGATGTTCTCGCTTCCTGTAACAACTTGCAAACACTAAACTATCTGCATCTACTAATAATATCATAACATATCTTGTATTTCCCCCTCGATATACATTATTGCATTTTGACAAGTGTTATCTTCTGTTTTTCCATTTTCAATATCTTCTAAAGCATTTATGTAAATATACCTTATTTGTCTTTCTAACATAGGAAATTCTGCTATTGACTTCATACAAAACCTAGCTAAATCTCCAATGTTTATAGTTGTTTTTTTCTGCTTCATAATTCTTTTAATGAATCTTTAATTGAACTTAAATGCATATCCTGCATCTTTTTATTTTCCTTTACAACTTGATCTACTATAAAACCTAAGTCTTTAAATAAATGCTCTACATTAAAAACAACCCAGTTATCTTTTCCATATCCAATATGTAATTCTCCATCTTGGCAATAAAGGTGATTTGTTTCGTGTATGTATGTAGTTTTATTCTTTGTCATATTGTGATAAATTTATTTGTAAATAATTTCTTAAATCTGATTTTTCTTTTATTCTAAAATTAATAGTTATATCAGTTATAGCTTGGTCTTGTTCTGTTCGGTATTCGATTTTTTTTCTAACCTCATCCCAAAGTGCTTCATTTACTTTCATTTTATTAAAGTTAAATCTAATTCATTTGCTACATAATTAATATGCTTCTGTGTAGTCTGTGACCAATATCCTAATTGAAATAATTTACCCTCTGCTATTGTTGCAACGTGAGTTGTGTAACTCCATACCTGATTCCCTTGAATACTTAAATTCTGCTTGTACTTTGATAATTTATACATCTGTTCTGTTTTTTAAAAATTATAATATTTATTGTAAATTTCTTTTGCATCAGCCATTCCTTTTGAATGCTGTTTATTTGCCAAATCATAAAGTATTTCATTTAATACTATGAATTGATCTGTTGTTAAATCTAAATTAAGATTTTTTACATTATCAAAAGCTATTGATAAATTTGATTGTTTTGTTTCTGTTGCCATTTGTTCTGTTATTTAATAATTAATAAAGTATAAATATAACATAAATATACTTATAAACAGAAAATTTAATAACTTATTTTTCAGAAATATTAATATTTATTATACTAGCATCGTTTTCTTCTAGTAAATAAACATCTTTGAGCAGTCTTTTCTTTGTCCACATTGTAGTATCAGGACAATATTTTTTTACAGGTATTGGCATCTGTAGATTGTTTAGCCAATATAAAAAATTTCCTTTAGGATCATTAACAAAATATAATTTAATTACATCTTTATCTAATGACATTAAGGCATCGTACTTGTCTTTTTCAAGCATCTTTTGTTCGTAATACTTATTACGAAACTTCATTTCAATAACGCAGTCTTTTCCCTTTGGTGTTTTACCTATTGCATCGTATCTAGTAAAACCATCACCACACCATTCTAAATCCCACCCATCTAAGTTAAGCAGGAATACAACTGCCTTTTCCCACTTATTAATCTTTTTTAATCCCATTGTTCCAAATAATATTCAAGTCTTTTATCCATTGAACTATTCTTTTAGGGTTACAAGTACAGGGTTTATGGTATTTGTGGTTGTGGTATTTTGCGTGGAGTTGGCAAACCAATTCAAATTCTTCAGAGGATAAGTGCTGCTTCTTACCCATTCTGAATTTTCTCCAATCACTTCTATCTTCTTTTTCAAATCTTACCATCTTTTAATTTTTATATTATTAAGACTTTCTCGTCTTTTATCACAATTACATTTTGTTCCTTTATAAGTATGATATTTATCTACAAGGTATTTTATACCTGTATATTTAGTTATGTAATAAATTAAATCTCCTAGTTTCATTATATTGATTTTAAAATTTCTAAACAAAGTTGGTTTGGTATTTTACTTCTATTATAATTACCCTTTACTCCTTGCGTTCCTGTTCTACTTCCTCTAGGTGCTGATTCGTGATGACAATTTTTATTTCCATTAAAACATTCAGGTCTAGGTTGCCATCCATTTATATTTAATAATGATCTTATATTATTGCTCCAAATATCTGTAGGCTTTGCTCTATTATCTCCATAAGTACAATACCAAACTGTTGTTTTTGGTAATCCTTTTACAACTTGCAATTTTCTTAATTTACCTCTAGGATTTTCAATATACCAAAATTTAGGCTTTAAGTATTTTATTATTTCTATTGTTTTTTTTACAAACTCAACTCCTAACAAAGCATTTTCTGATTTTGGTGTATGGTCTTTATTCCAATGTTTGCCAATACTTGCAACAGAAAAATAAGTACAAGGTGGACTTGCCCAAATAATATCAGGTTTAAAAGGTACTTTTTTAACATCAAAATTTAATATATCAACTACATAATCTATTTTATCAAAGTCATTTACATCACTACTAAAAACATCATAACCTAAACTTTCAGCTGCTTTTCCAATACTTCTGCTTCCTGCAAACAATTCTAAAACTTTCATTTGAATTTTGTTAAATGTTTATTATCAATTACGTATGTTTCTCCAAAGCCAAAATCTTTAATTTCTTTTAATTCTATTACTTTTTTTCTTTTTATATGACCTATCAATTCAACAGAGTTTTCTTTTACCCAAGCAAGTACATAATGCTTTGCTATCTTTCTTTTAAATTGATTTGCAAATAATAACAAAGGTGGTCTATTCTTAGAATTAGAAGATTTAACATCTACACCATATTTAAAATCACTTCCTGAATCTCCTTTACCAATAGTTAAAATATCTACCTTTTCCCCAGTATGTTTAGAATAAGCAAATTCTCCAATAACTCCAATGTAATGTCTCCACCAAGCAGGTTTACTTTTAAAAAAATTAGAACTATTTTTTGTGTCTGCGTGATTCATAGATCCTGAACGCTTCATAGCTAAATCTTTGCACCAATCTAATTCTTTGTCTGTTAATTTGATTATCATATTAATTTCTTCAATTTGTCTTTTACTTTTCTGTATGTATTGTAAAGGGTATAATATTCAATATATGAATTTCTAGAAAAGTCTGCTATACTTTCACCCTCGTTTATTATTTCAAAAACTTTCCTATCATACCAAAACATTTTATTTAGTTCTGCTTTGATTTTATCATAGGCTTCATCATAATCTACATCACAATCTAATTTAGTATAATTGGTATCTTCAATATTAAGCATTGTAATATTTTTACCCTTACGTTTTAAATCGATGTATAATGTTTTTAATACCTTATAGATGTAATAATAGTTAATATCATTGTCATAATAAATAATATCTAAACCTGCTTCTATTTTTGGTATTATTTTAATATACATTTCCTGAACAATGTCCTCAGAAATTATACTATTACAACCAAATGAATTGACTACATTAATCCAAGTCTTATGCTTTTTAGCTAGTAATAATATAACTTCTTTTTCAGACATTATTTTAATGGGTCATATAAATTTTCTACTATTTGTGGTAATCCAAAATCATTAACTTCAAAACTAAATGTATCAAAAGAATAACCTCTAGATCTTCCACACTTTACAGTAACCCAATCTTTATTTACAGTATTAGCTTCTAATTGTATTACAGTTTCTGCTTTCTTTTCTAAGAAACTACCTAGATGTCCTGTACCTAGTTTTGAACTACCAAAGTTTTGATGTATAACGTTTATAATGTGGCATTTGTAATTTGATGACCACTCCATTAATTTCTGAACTAAATGATTACTTTCTGAAATATTATTAGCATCAGAACATAAATCTGCAATTCCATCTATAATTAATAAAGATGGTGTTTTAATTCTTTCTTTTAAATAGTAATCTATAAATTCAATTCTCATTTTATAGTCTATTGACCTTAACCCAAAGGTATGATAAATTTCTGAATTAATATTTGAGTCCATTTTATGTACCCTTTCAAACACTTTTTGGCAATGCCAAGCCCCTTGTTCTGTATCTATATGAATTAATTGTCCATCGTTTCCTTTATGTCCTTTTATATTTCCTCCAAATTGATTTTGATTACTTAAATAACAAGATGCTAAAAGTGATATAAAAAATGTTTTCTTTGTTTTAGGTGGTGCAGTTACTACTGATAGATTTCCGTATGTTCCCAAAGCTATCGGTACAATTAAATCACCATCTACTTTATTTGATTTTACTACTTTCTCACCATAAGATAATGCTACTGGTGGATAATCTACTTTTTCTTTAGAATTTATAAAACAATCTTCTTCTATAAATTGCATTAACATTCTGTGTTCGTTCTGTTTTTCTGTCATTTGATAAATATATAAAAAAAAAGGTATAGATTATAAAACCTACACCTTTTTATTAAAATTGGTTAGTCTTAAAATGGTAAGTCTGCATCAGCAGTTGCTTCAACTTTAGCATCTTCTTTTTCTGCTAGAGTTATATTTCCATCAGTCCAAACTACTTTTCCGTTACCTAAGTAATTCTTTTGAACTTTTGCATCCCTTTCTTCTTTAGTTTGACTATCCATAAAAGCAACGTTGTTACCATATCTAGTTTCATCCTGAACTGATATAGTAAAGTTATAATAGACTGCTCCATCTTTTCCTTTGATGAATTTTTCCTTTGGTAATTTATCTACTCTAATAGATCCTGTAATAAGTGTACTCATAATTTATTTATTTAGTTATTAATTTAATTTTCATTATTTGTAAATTCTGCGTGTTCTCCACAATCAGAACAAATACCTGCATCCCATAAGTTAGATGCTCCACAACAATCTGATTCCATATTATTTCTTTTTAAAGTCATCTGATTCATCTTCTCCAAATACTCCTAATTCATAGAAGCCTGTTAGTTTTAATACTGCCCTGCTTAATGCACGTTTCTCTGCCATTTCAGCAACATACCAACTATTGCAATTACCATCTTTATATCCTGTACCTTTTAATGCACTACCAAAAGTTTCTAGTATTGTATTAGGTTTGGCTGAAAGATATGCGTTTGCTTTAAATACTGCGAAGTTAGTTTCACACTTTATAACCTCATAAGTTATAGTGATATTTTCTTTTGCCTGTATTTTTTCAATACCTTGTCTTGTAATAATTACATAATGCTGATGCTTGTAAACATCATCTTTTTGTAAGTCGTACTTTTTGTAAAGTTCTAATAGTTTTTCTCTGTTCATCTTATTTAAAAATTTGATTTGATACTTCTAATTGTGCTTCTAAAAATTCTATCTTTTTTAGTAATGCTTTTATTCTAAACTCATATTCCTCTATGATTGATTTAGACGTTTCTGTTGAATAATTTATTCCCATTAGTCTAAATTTAATAAAGTTGATTTTGCTATTTCTAATCTTTTGTAAATAGCCATTTGAGTAAATGCATCACCATTTAATACTGCGTGATGTAATTGTTCTTCTAAGGTTTTAATTTCCTTACTTAAAGTTGTCCTTTGTGTAACCATTTTAAATTATTTAAGTGTTTGTATTAATTTTAAAGTTTGTGCTTCGGTTAATCTTTCAAAGCAAAAAGTTTCGCAACAAGACAACCAAGTTTTAAATTCTTTTTTCACTTTTGCAAGTTTTTTATTAGTTTTAGTTCTTTTTAACTTTACAAATTCGTGAGTGTTTAAACTTAATATAGCGACTTGGTGTATTTCCCTACCTATACTTATTAAATGGTTTCCTGCTTTTAAAGTTGTGTTTTCTGTAAGTTTCATCTGTTCTGTTTTATTTATTAATATTAAACAAATATAAACAAAAAAGTTAATAAAAAAAAATAAAAGACAAAAAAAAAGGATTAGAAATTAATCTAACCCCTTTTCATAGGTAACAGAACAGAACAATCAAATGTAGTCAATTACATTGAATCTACAAAGTTTTTATATATTTTAATCATATCTTCTATTTCAAAGTTTGATAGTTTTATTATTTGTTGTGCTTTAATGCTTAATCTTTCTGCAGTACCCTGACCATACTTAGCATCTAGATTTACAGAAAACTTGTATTGTTCCCCATACTTAAATACATTGCATCCTGCACATTGCACCTGACAATTTTCTTCATCCCATCTAGTTGAATAATGTTTTCTAGATTGAAAATGTCCGTTCTGTAGTTTCTTCCAATGATCTACTTTGCCACAAGTAAAACAGGTAGCCATTTCATCTACTGAATTTTTAAGTCTAATATATTGACTAAATACAGTATCTAGCTTTTTAACTAATTTACTTCTGCTTACCTTTTTATTCGATGGCATTATCTAAGATTTGTATAATGTGCCTGATTTCACTTCTTTCAAACTTACCCTCTACCTTACCATTGTAAGTTTCTAACTTAATTGAATACATATCTTTTTCTTCTTTCTTATCTTCTTTATAAAGGTGGTTTACATCTAATTTAAATTGCATAATTTTAAAATTTTGATTAAAATATTTTTTTATGTAGAATAAAAATAATAAATTTAAATTTTTTTATTTAAACATATATTCAAATATATATAAATATATCTAAAAATAAATATAAAATATAATAATAATATAATAAAAATAAAGACTTAGAAAATGTAATCTAATTTTTTCTTACTGCAGATCCGAAAAAGTAACCAAAAATAGATAATACAATTCCCTCACAAATTCCAATTAAATGAATCCAAACTTCCTTATTAGATTCAGGTATTTGTAAATAAACAATAGCATAAATAATAAAAGCAAAAGCACCTAAACCAATAACCCCTGTTAAATTAAACATAAAGTCAAACCCTCCTGTTTTGGCTTTTTCAACTTCTCGCTTTCTTGCAGAATCTCTATCAGCAATTTCTAATTTATAAAGTTCAATAAGTTCATTATGTAATTGTGTTTTATCTTGACTTGTTAATTCAGGATCACTATCAATTAAATTTTTAACAACTCCTAAAACTCCTTTCTCAGGAAGTATATCTCCAACAAAACTAGGTATCTTTTTTAAAATAAACTGACCAACCTTTGTGTCTTTAAATTTTTTATTTTTAGTCATTGCTTATTTTATTTATCATTGCTTGTATCTCCTTTGGGTCTACATTTAAACTCATTGACAAACCACCTTGCCATACCCTTTTAAGTTTATTATTTTCATCAAACAATATAATTGCTGGTACAGATTTTACTTGTTCTTTAAACTTCTTTGGTTGGTCATCATAATTAACTTTTAAAACCCTTACGT
>Ga0206128_1001226_pt1 | contig 26584 bp, 22 predicted proteins | sample Helgoland_Spring_7_FD_148601 | JGI IMG/M metagenome (GOLD analysis project Ga0206128, IMG submission 148601) | Pelagic subsurface seawater microbial communities from Kabeltonne, Helgoland, North Sea - Helgoland_Spring_Bloom_20160426_1 | ecosystem: Environmental > Aquatic > Marine > Epipelagic ... | reverse complement strand
TTAAAATAGATGATTTCCCACTTCCGTTTTTGGCAACAAAAGCAATTTTTTGGTCTTTATGGATGCTAAATGAAATATCGCTAAATAGCTCTAGCTCGCCATAAGATTTTGATATATTTTCAACGTTAAGGTAATTCAAGTTGTATCGTTTTTTGCAAATATGAGAATTAATCCAAAAAGCAACTCAATAGTTTTGTTATTTATAACGTTAGATTATATTTGTGTAAACCTCTTTTATATGACTCGGTATTTATTGGCTATTATTTGCTTGGGCCTTTTTTTATGTACGTCTTGTGTACCTCAGAAGGATTTAATTTACCTGCAAGACAAAGGCAATTCTAACCAAGTTATACCCAGTTTAGTAGAGCAGCAAAAGCCTTATCGTGTTCAGATTAATGATATTTTGAACATCAGGATTAAGGTTTTGAATCAAGAGAATGCAACCATTTTTAATCCCACAGGAGAAGGAAGTTTAGATGCGAGTTCTCAAGAGCGTGCCTATTTTGACGGCTTTACAGTAGATTTGAGAGGTAATATTCGTGTACCGCAGTTGGGAGAGTTTTTAGTTTTAAATTCAACAATTGAGGAGATTGAAGCAGTACTTAAAAAACAATTATTAGAAAAAGAATTTACAGAATTTGCACAGATTTTTGTAACTGTTAAACTAGCTGGCTTACGCTATACCACTTTAGGAGAAATTGGTACTACGGGTTCACAGGTGATTTTTCAAGAACGCGCGACCATTTTAGAAGCTATTGCCAATGCCGGTGATATTCCAGTTGAAGGCAACAAACGTGAGGTACGTATATTGAGGCAATATCCTCATGGTCAAGAAATTCATCGTTTAGACTTGACAGACATTAAAGTCATGGAATCACCCTATTATTACATACAACCTAATGACGTGATTATTGTGGATCCTTTGGTACAAAAGTCTTTAGGAACAGGAACAAATGGACTACAGACCTTTACAGCTATTTTAAGTGTAGTTACCGTAATTACAAGTACAATATTATTGATTGATAGACTTTAGTAAATGACAAATTTAGACCAAGATATTGAATTTGATGATGCAGGTGGAAGACTAACGTTTGACTTTCGAGGATTTCTTTTTAAGATACTTCAAAACTGGATTCTAATAGCGATTTCAATTGCTATTGCTTTAGGAGTTGCTCATTATATCAATGTTAGAAAGCAAAACATATACCGATTAAACGCCCTTGTTTCTGTAGAGTCTGAGCAAAACCCATTCTTTACGGCCAATACGAGTATCTCTTTTAATTGGGGCGGCGTATCGGGGAAGATTGGTAAAGTGATGACCACTTTAGCAACACGAAGCCATAATGAGTTGGTTATAGATTCGCTTCAGTTTTATAAGCAGTATTTAAAGCAAGGTAAATACCATTTATTAGATATTTATAAAGCGTCACCTTTTGATGTGAAAATAAATAAAGGCGAATATCAAATGCTTGGTAGACCAATAGAACTTAAGCATTTGAATAATAATCAATTTCAAATTATTCATGACTTTGAAGAAACGACAAGTGTTAGTTGTCAGCGGTATTCAGACAGGTCTACCACCAGCATAGCCGTAAATCCAGGTGTGGTTGAACGTGTATTTACTTATGGGGAACCCGTAAATCTTCCTTTTTTTAATGGGGTTGTAAAAAAACGAAATGGAAAAAACCCTGATACTGAAAAAAAGTATTTTATTCATTTTTTAAATTTTGACGGATTGGTTTCTGGTTTTCAAAACAGTGTAAATGTTAGTTTTTTTAGAGGTAGCTCTACGGTTTTATCGCTAGCGCAATCTGGTAATAATAAAGCTAAAATTGTAGATTATTTAAATGCTACTGCAGAGATTTTACGAGAAACCGAATTGCGAACCAAGAACTTGTATGCGACTAATACCATTGCGTTTATTGATAGCACTTTGGGTAATGTGAATTCAGACCTTAAAGATGTCAATCAAGAAATGGATGATTTCCGTTCATCTAATAAAGTTTTTAATGTCAGCGAAGACATTTCTAATACGTCGGAACAACTTAAAGAATATGAGAATAGTCGAGAGGTTGAACGTACTAAAATTAATTATTTAAACAATTTAGAATCCTATCTTCAAAATAAAACAGACTATACAAACATTGCTGCGCCAACTTCTGTAGGTATAGAAGAAACGGGTTTGTTGACGAGTATAGGTAAGTTAACAACGCTAGCCATTGAGCGCGAAAATCAATCCAAAACAGCTCGAGAAGGATCTATTTTGTTAAGACGATTAGACGCGCAAATTGACGCTGAAAAAAATGTGGTTTTCGAATTGATAAATGCCGCAAGACGAGGTGTTAATTTACAACTTGGTGCTTTAAATTCCTCTATTGCTAAATTAGAAGCGGAGCTAAGAAAATTACCTCAAGAACAACAAGAGTTTTTGAAAATTCAACGCAAATTGGATATTAGCCAAGAGGCATACAATATTTATCAGGCCAAATTATCGGAAGCAGAAATCGTCAAAGCAGCAAATGTTTCAGATATCGTGATGATTGACCCAGCCAAAGATATTGGCAATGGACCCATTGGCCCTAAAAAGTCTTTAAATTATATGATGGCTTTAGTTGTTGGTGGCATAATTCCTGTTTTAATTATCTTTTTGTTATTTATCTTAGACCGAAATATTCATACTGCAGAAGATGTAGAGCGTTTATCTAAACTACCTGTTATCGGTTTGGTTGGTAAATATACTTACAAAAATAATTTGGTTGCTTTTGAAAAACCGAAGTCTGCAGTTGCAGAGTCTTTTAGAGCCATACGTTCAAGCTTACAATTTATTTATAAAAACCAAAAAGATGCTAATGGTTCTAAAACATTAATGTTTACCTCTTCTATTAGTGGTGAAGGAAAGACCTTCTGTTCCATTAATACAGCTACAGTCTATGCACTTTCTGGAAAAAAAACTGTTATCGTAGGTTTGGATTTAAGGAAACCCAAAATCTTTGATGATTTTGATGTTAAAAATGATATAGGAGTAGTTAATTATTTAATTAATGATGGTAATTTAGAAGATATTACCCGCAAAACCCACATTCCAAATCTGGATATCATTTTATCTGGACCTATACCTCCAAACCCATCAGAACTCTTGATGAGTAAGCGTATGAGTGCTTTAATAGCAGAATTAAAAACGAAATACGACATGATAATTCTTGATACATCGCCATTAGGTTTGGTGACGGATGCTTTAGAATTATCGCAACATGCAGATGCTACCATTTATATGGTGCGCTTAAATTATACCAAAAAAGGGATGTTGTCCATGGTAAATTCAAAGTATAAGAAAGGCGAATTAAAAAATGTTAATTTGCTGCTTAACTTTTATCGCCATAAAAAAGGTGCTGGTTATGGCTACGGTTATGGCTACGGTTATGGTGCCTATGGTGATTCTTATCTAGAAAATGAAAAGCGTGGTTTCTTTTACAAGATAAAACGTCTATTGAAGCGCTAGTCGTTTTATTCCCATTCAACGCTATATTGCTCAATGCGTCAGTTCTAGTGGCTCGCTTTTTTTAGCGAGGTGTATTGAGAACGGTTTGCGTTACTAATCTTCTAGATAATATTTACTCGTTCCTCACAAATCACTCGAAGTGACGTTGGTGTTTCTGTTTAATAATCCGTTAGTATGTTTTTATACAATCATTTTATTAGGGAGTAAATATTATTATATTAGCCTGACTCTAAATAGCTATTGGCTTGAAGACCAAAACAGAAGATAATTGGCTTTATACGATTTCTGCAAAGCAAAAACTTATTGACTTTAATTTTAAAGAAATTTGGCAGTATAGAGACTTGTTGTTTCTATTTGTAAAACGCGATGTGGTTACAGTTTATAAACAGACTGTTTTAGGACCGCTGTGGTATCTTATTCAACCTTTGTTTACAGCACTCACATTTACACTTATTTTTAATAAAGTGGCTAATATAGAAACAGGAACCGTACCGCCATTTTTATTCAATCTAGCAGGGATTTCGGTTTGGAATTATTTTAAAAACTGTTTAACCGCCACATCTTCAACTTTTAATAGTAATGCAGGTATTTATAGTAAAGTCTATTTTCCGCGTGTGATTTCTCCGCTTTCGGTGGTGGTGTCAAATCTTATTAAATTGGTGATTCAACTTTTAATTTTCATAGGATTTTATTCTTACTATTATGCAAACGGAGCAGCTATCTCTTTAGATAAAACCGCTGTATTGTTTCCTGTACTAATTTTGTTTATGGCACTTTTAAGTTTAGGCTTAGGTATGATTATATCCTCTATGGTCACCAAATACCGAGATATCAAATATTTACTCAATTTTGGTATACAGTTACTCATGTATATTTCGGCGGTAATGTATCCGCTAGATTTAATGCGAGAGAAATTACCCCAATTTGCATGGTTGGTAGAGTATAATCCTATTGCTTATTTTATTGAAGCTGCACGTTATATGTTATTATCTACGGGGAATATATCTTCCAAAGGACTCTTGTTTTCTGGTGTGGCTACTGTAGTTATTTTGTTATTAGGACTTGTAATCTTTAACCGAACAGAAAAGAATTTTATAGACACTGTGTAATCTTATATGTCAGAAAAAAAAACCATACTTAAAGTTGAGAACCTTAGCAAACAATACCGTTTAGGATTGGTCGGTACTGGTACCATACAAGACGATTTAAAACGCTTTTGGTATAAGATTAGAAAAAAGGAAAACCCTTTTTTAAAAGTAGGTGATGTTAACGACCGAAGCCAAAAAGCCGATAGTGATTATGTCTGGGCGATTAAGGATATTAATTTTGAAGTCAAACAAGGCGAAGTCCTTGGTATTATTGGTAAAAACGGTGCAGGTAAATCTACACTACTCAAAATCTTATCTCGGGTTACAGTACCAACTACAGGAGAGATAAAAACCAAAGGGCGCATTGCCTCTTTACTCGAAGTAGGGACAGGTTTTCATCCAGAACTCACAGGTAGAGAGAATATTTACCTTAATGGTGCCATTTTGGGAATGACCAAAGCTGAGATTACAGAAAAAATAGATGAAATTATAGAATTTTCTGGTTGTGAACGTTATATAGACACACCAGTAAAGCGATACAGCAGCGGTATGACGGTACGTTTGGCTTTTGCCGTAGCCGCATTTTTAGAACCCGACATTTTAGTAATTGATGAGGTTTTGGCTGTTGGTGATGCTGAGTTTCAGAAAAAAGCGGTTGGTAAAATGCAGGATATTAGTAAAGGAAATGGAAGAACGGTTTTGTTTGTAAGTCATAATATGGCAGCGGTAAAAAGCCTTTGTACAAGATCTATAGTTCTAGAAAATGGTAAAAGCGTTTTTGATGGAGATACTTACAAAGCTGTTGACTTTTATCTTAAAAATACCAAAATTTTTTCTAAAAGTTACAAAAAAACAGCTCTTAGAAATCATGATAATACAGTAGTTAGTGCCAAAGTTATTACTAGTGAAAAGGGTTTTCATGAATTTAATAAAAATCTAGAAATAGAAATAGTTATTAATATTGGTGCTTTAATAGAAAGTCCAGCCATATCATATCAAATCGTTAATTCTGACAATATACCAATAGTACATGAGCTTATTTTAAGTTCTGAGAAGCCTTTTTCAAAAGGCGTAGGTATGTATAAATTAACTTCAAAAATTGATAGCCTAAAATTATACCAAGGAGATTATTATTTAAATATTTATTTTTCTGATAGCTTTACAAAAAAAGTATATTCTAGATTGTCTGATATTTGTCACTTTCAAATTATTAATAGTAATATAAGAGAACATTATTGGCAAGATGGAAGTGCTATTTACAAGGAAAATAGTACAAGTTGGTTGATAAATAAGATAAAGTAATAATTGATTTTTTTTGTGGATATTGTTTCAAGAAGCAAAAAGATTTTAAATTTTGAAATGGATAATATTTTATTCCACATATAATAGTATGAGTGATTTTGTAGATGTTCATCTTAATAACAAAAATTTAGATTCCTACCATATTAGAAATTCTATTTTTAAAGCTCTTGAAAGTACTATTCCGTATTTTAAAGGCAACTTATTAGATGTCGGATGTGGGAAGATGCCATATAGGGATTTTATTATTGACAATTCGGAAGTAAAGGAATATGTAGGTTTAGACATTGAATTTGCTCTGGAGTATGATAAGTACATTAAACCAGATATGTTCTGGGATGGCAGCACAATGCCCATCTTAGATGAAACTTATGATACTGTTATAGCTACTGAAGTATTAGAACATTGTTTTGAGCCAGAAGTAGTTCTTAGAGAAATTTTTAGAGTTTTAAAACCAAATGGTGTTTTCTTTTTTACAGTTCCATTTTTATGGAATTTACACGAAACTCCTTATGATGCCTACAGATATACTCCTTATGCTTTAGAACGACATTTAAAAAATAGTGGTTTTAATAATATAAAGTTAAATGCTACTGGTGGTTGGCACGCTTCGATGGCGCAAATGATTGGTCTTTGGATTTGTCGCAGTCAATTAACACCAATTAAAAGAAAGATTTTATCTTTTATAGGCAAGCCTATTATTAAGTTTTTATTAAATATGGATAAACCAGAAAATGTCACTTTTACTGATGGTCAAATGATAACAGGTCTTTTTGGTGTTATTAAGAAAACAAGTTCTGAAGATTTTAATTCTTAGTTATGTTTATAGGAAAAGGTTTAATGGCAAACTTATTTCAGAATTATAAAAATGATTCTAGTATAGTCGTTTTTGCTTCTGGCGTATCTAATTCTAATGAAACACGTCCAAGTGCATTTTTGCGAGAACGAAGTTTATTAGAAGATTCTATAATAAATAACCCGAGTTCTATATTAGTCTATTTTAGTACATGTAGTATCTATAATACATCAATGTTGAGTAAACCATATGTGCAACATAAATTGGATATGGAAAATTTAATTAAAGATAAATTTTCAAAATATTTAATATGTAGAATATCTAATGTAGTAGGTTTTAAAGGTAACCCAAATACAATTGTTAATTTTTTAGTTGATAAAATAACTAATAAAAAAAAATTTGATGTCTGGAAAAATGCACAACGTAATTTGATTGGAGCAGATGATGTAAAATATATAGTTAACAGACTTATTCAAGATTTTAAAAAAAGCAAAACAGTAAATATAGCTTCTAAAACCAGTATTGATATTTTGGATATTATAAAGCAAATTGAAATATTTACTAATAAAGAAGCAAACACTAATCTTGTAGATAAAGGAGAAAAAGTTAATATAGATATAAGAGATATTGAAGCTTATTTAGATGAAATAGAATGTGGTAATGGGATAGCATATTTCAAGTCATTATTAAATAATTACTATTCGGTTTGAAAAGAGTTGCAATTTTAACCCCGAAATCATCTGATAAAGTAGAAACATTTATCAAAAATCATATAGATTATTTACCGTTTGAAAAGGTGATAATATATGGTGGTAATAAGCCTTATTTATTGGAAGGTGAGAAAGAAAATATATTATCAAAAAGATTTTTTGTCCTAAAAAATAAGATAAGAAAAGTACTTAAGCTAAACTTGCAGGATTACAGAGATTATAGTTTAAGAAAAATATTAAAAAATAAAAAAATAGATTTGGTTTTTGCCGAGTACTTGGTAACTGCAGCTGAGACTCTGGAGGTTATAAAATCGTTAGATATTCCTTTAGTTACTATAGCACTTGGATATGATATATCAATATATAACATATTGGAAAAGTATAAAGTGAAATATGTATCACTTTGTGAGTACGCTTCTTCTATTATCGTAGTTTCTAAGCATATGAGCATTAATCTTAAATCATTCAATTGTCCTGAATTTAAAATACATTATTCTCCAGCTAGTCCTGAGAAAAGTTTTTTTGAAGTGCAACCTCATTTTCAAAATAAACAACTCATCGCAGTAGGCCGATTTGTAGAAAAAAAAGCACCATTAGTCTTAATAAATGTTTTTAATTTAGTGTGCAAATCTGTACCTGATGCCAATTTGATAATGGCAGGTGACGGCCCATTATTGGATAGAGCAAAAGAGTTAGCTAAAGATTTAAACTTAGAAAATAAAATATTTTTTCCGGGTCGTATTTCTCAAGAAACCCAAAAACAGTATTTAGAAGATAGTTTTGTTTTTGTACAACATTCACTATTAGCACCAAATGGTGATTCTGAAGGCACTCCAGTTGCTATATTAGAAGCCAGTGCAGCTAGCTTGCCAATCGTATCCACTTATCATGCAGGTATACCAAATGTTGTTTTACATGAGCATACTGGTTTATTGAGTAAAGAGAATGATATAGAAACAATGGCAAAAAACATTATAGGTATATTAAAATCAAAAGATAAAGCTGTTATCTACGGGAAAAACGGTAAAGAGTTTATTCAGAATAATTTTAGTTTAGAGAAACATATTTCTGATATTACTAATATCATAAATCTAGTCTAATGTCTCAAGATTATCTCATCTCCATAATAATACCAACTTACAACAGAGCAGATATTATAGATGATACCTTAAAGTCTATACAAGTGCAAACCCATAAAAAATGGGAGTGTATTGTGGTAGATGATGGATCTACTGACCATACTGAAGAGCTATTAAATGCGTATATTCATAAGGATGAAAGATTTAGTTATGTAAAACGACCAGAGCATTTGCCAAAAGGCGCTAATGCTTGCCGTAATTATGGTTTTGAATTAAGTAAAGGCGACTATATCAATTGGTTTGATAGTGATGATGTCATGCTTCCTAAGAAGTTAGAAACGCAAATCAAGGCATTGTTAGAATTTAAAAAAAGTCCATACTGTGTATCACAAACCCGATGGAAAAATAAAATTAATGGAAAAGATTTTGGTTTACGATCACGTTATTTAGACTCCAAAAACAGATTGGAAGATTATATACTCTACAACTCATATTGGTCTATATTGGCACCTTTGTGGCGTCGAGATTTCCTTATCGAAAACAACCTTAAATTCGACACGTCTTTACATCAATCCCAAGAATATGATTTTCATATTAATGCTTTAAAAGCTTCTGATAACTACGTCATTACAGATGAGGTATTATCTATAATGTATGAGCATGACACAAATGTTTCTGTTGATATCTATACAAATAATTTTAAAATTGAATCTAACTTAACCGTAAAAGAAAGAGTTACTAAACATCATCTATTTCGTTTTACGACTTCTGGACAGTTAAAATGGTTAGAAATTTTAACACTTTATTTTAAAACACTTCTCATTCATAAAAAAACAACCTTTGCCAAGAAGACTATACCCTTAATTTTTAGTACTTTAAAAGAGGTTGATATTTCATCGGTTAGAAAGTTGCTATTTAAGATTAAAATTATATTGGCCTATATATCTTTTGTTCTTATTGGTAAAGGCTATACATTAGTAAAACCATTAACCTAAAAGTTTTAGATGCCTAATACCAGCAAAATAGCAAAGTTAAAGCGCTATATAAAGCATCATTATACGGTTTTTTTTCAACGCTATTTTAATATCACGATAGTAAGGCAGAGAAAAAATCCTAAAACTATCCCCATAATCATCAATAACTTTAATCAGCTATTTTATCTTAAACAGCTCATTGAGAGTTTACAAAAAAGAGGATATACCAATATTGTTATTCTAGACAATAACTCATCCTATAAGCCTTTGTTAGACTATTATAAAAGCATTGAGAAAGCGGTTAAAATTCATAGATTATCTTCTAATTATGGTCATTTGTCTTTTTGGAAGCAAAGCGAACTGGTGGAAAAATATACTAAAGGCTATTATGTAGTTACTGACCCAGATATTGTTCCGTTGGCTGAATGCCCAGACGATTTTTTAAAAACCATGCTTAAACTTATAGATAAAGCTTATGACCGTACCAAAGTTGGTTTTTCTCTGAAGCTTGATGTTATTCCTGATTGTAACCCTCAAAAGAAAACTATACAAGATTGGGAGTCTCAATTTTGGACAAGTAAAATACACCCATTAGCATATAAAGCTGAAATTGATACCACCTTTGCTTTGTATAGACCTGGATATACTTACCAAAAGAAAAATTTCACCAAAGCTTGGCGTACAGATTTTCCGTTACAAGCTATACATGGTGGTTGGTATATAAATCCTCATGATTTAACGGAAGAACAGGCATACTATCAAAAAACGGCCAATACATCTGCTTCATGGCTATTACAAAAAGATGGTGAATTAAAAAGTGATTTGCATCAAAAAACATACACAAATGAAAGCGAATAGTCAGCCTTTGGTTTCCATTTGTATACCAACTTATAATGGCGAAAGTTATTTAGAGGAGTGTCTGGATTCTGCATTGTCACAAACGTATTCAAATATTGAGCTGATAATTTCGGATGACGCTTCAAGTGACACTACTTTAGCTATTATTAATACTATTAAGGCTAAAACCGAAATTCCAATTAAAGTTTTAAACCATAAACCAAGTGGTATCGGTGCTAATTGGAATAATTGTATAAAACATGCTACTGGAGATTATATTAAGTTTTTATTTCAAGATGATGCATTAGCGCCAAATTGTGTCGAAAGGCTTATGCGTATGATAGATGTGTATGATAATGTAGCTATGGTTTATGCCAAGCGTCATTTTATTTATGCGAAAGAAACAGCTGCTATATTAGAGTTTAATAAGGTTTATGGGACACTACATAACTATTGGGCTGATTTAGAAATTACAGAAGGTGTTTTAGAAGGAAAAACTTATTTAAAGGATAAGAACTTTTTAAATGCCCCAAAAAACAAAATAGGAGAACCAACCAGTGTGTTACTAGACAAAAGGTGTTTTGAAAAAGTTGGTTATTTTAATGAAGATTTAAAACAGGCCTTGGATTGCGAATTTTGGAGTCGATTAATGCCTCACTATAGCATTGGTTTTGTGGACGACTATTTAAGCTCATTTCGTTTGCATGACAATCAAGCTTCTGCTGTTAATAAGTCTGAGAAAATAAATGAAACGGAAGTTTTATATAAACTGTATTACAATACCTTGTTGCCATATTTACATAGCGTATGTCGTAAAAAACTGCAAAAAAGATTTCACCCTTTACTATCAAGATTAGTAAAACTAAAAGCGAAGTTTACTTAAGATGAATTCACCTTTGGTTACAATATTACTTCCTGTTTATAACGGAGAAAAGACCATAAAAGCCACTTTAGAAAGTTTGCTCAATCAAACCTTTACTGATTTTGAGTTACTTATTGGTATTGATGGTACAACCGACGCTTCTAAAGCTCTTGCGCTAAGTTTTAATGATTCTAGAATTAAGATTATCGAACATCCTAAAAATTTGGGGTTAGCTAATAATTTAAATAAAATCATTAAACATGCGTCACCAAATAGTCACTATTTTGCAATGGCAGAGCAAGATGATATCTATGTCCCAGAGCGTCTGGAGTGGCAAATTGACGTGATGCAGAAATATGAAGAAGTAGGCTTGGTTTCTGGTATTGCTGAGTTTGAAAATGAAAATGGAAATATTTTATTTCCTGGGATATTGGTAAATAAGAAACAATATCCTGAAGGTGAAGACATGTTTAGATACTTATATATAAATCAGATGAAAGTTTTAAATACGTGCATGCTATGGCGCAAATCAATTCATACCAAACATAATTTAAGCTTCAGAGATACTTACGGCAACTTTAATGTAGATTGGAATTTTATGCTGCGATTTAGTTTAATTTCTAAAATTCACGGCATTCACAAAAAGCTTGTATCTATGAATCGTTACACAGAACGTATGTCCGTAACCACAGAAAAGAAGAAGCAGTATGCAGCAAGTAAAAAATTAATTGAAGATTTTTACTTGGAGTTTCCTCTGTTAATTGATAGTAGCACGCATAAAAAATCGAAACATGTATACCGTAAAATTTCACTTGGTATTAATTCGAAAATCAATATTATTATTAAAAGTATATATTATTTTATAATAAGTGGTGATGTATATTTTCTAAATTATTTAAAAAAACGCATGCATAATTATTTTAAACGAAACCCTGTTGCGGATGCCTAAAAACAAGCTCACAACGAAAGAATATTGGGAAACCTATTATAAAGCCCAACATACGGATAGAAGCCACATTGTAAAAGTGTGTTCTTTTTACAATCAGTTTTGGGATAAGCTTGTAGTAAAAAAAAATACTGACAAATCATTAATTGAGATTGGTGGATATCCCGGACGTTATTTGGCATATTTAGCGTCTGAATATGGAGTAAAAACAACTTGCTTAGATTATAACTCTAATGTTTCGCAAATTGAAGACGCTTTTAAAACAATGGGAGTTGAGGATTACAATATCATTAATGCAGACTTCACCACGTATAAACCTGAGGAATTGTATGACTATGTGGTTTCAAATGGTTTTATAGAGCATTTTGAAAATTTTGATGAGATTTTAGATTTGCATTGTAAGTACTTAAAACCTGGTGGAAAAATGCTCATCATGATACCTAATAAGCGTTACTTACGTATGATTTATGGTTACTTGTGTGATTATGAAAACTTGAAAATTCATAACTTAAAATGTATGAAATTGAAGGTTTTTAGAGATTTTGCAAAACGGAATCATTTAAAAATAAATCATCTTTCTTATTATGGAAACTTTCCGCACAATGTACACCAAAATTTAAACTTTTTTCAGGAGGTGATATTTAAAAGTCATCAGATTTTTTTCAAGAAATTTGCAAATTCAATTGTAAATAAATATCCATCCAAATATTTTTCTTCTGGAATTATTGGCATATTTGAAAAGCAAGATTAGTTATGTGCGGATTCCTAGGAGAATTTTTATTCAAAAAAGAAGCTTTCATCTCGGAGAACGCATTTTCGGATATATTGGCATTTTCCAAACATCGAGGTTCAGACGATACAAAAATTCTCAAAGAGATAAACTACCGTCTTGGATTTAACAGACTTTCAATCCTCGACTTGAGCACAAATGGTAGTCAGCCAAAACAAAGTCCATCAAAACGTTATAACATAGTTTTTAACGGTGAAATTTATAATTATAAAGCACTATCAAAAACATATAATCTTAAAAACCTTAACTCCACTTCTGATACAGAAGTATTGGTCTATTTATTAGATGTTTTAGGTGTAAAGGAAACATTAAAAGTCCTCAATGGTATGTTTGCTATGATGATTGTTGATACAAAAGAGAATAATTGTTACATGGCTAGAGATTTTGCAGGTATCAAACCCTTATTTTTTGGTATTTCTGATTATGGATTGGTAACAGCATCACAATTTAACCAAATACATAAGCATCCGTGGTTTATAGATAAGTTACAGCTAAGTTCAGACGTTGTAAAAGGCTATTTTAGTTATGGCTACATGTTAGCTCCAGATACCATTTACAAGGATATTCATCAAGTTAAACCAGGTGAGCTGATAACTGTAAATTCTCATGGCGACATAAACAGTGACCAATTTTATGCAATAGAAACAACGATTGACTACTCAGAGATAAATGAGGCTATATTAAAGTCTAAATTAGAGGCGGCAGTAAAGCATCAAATGCTTAGTGATGTTCCTTTAGGTACTTTTCTAAGCGGTGGTATAGACAGTCCGTTAATCTCCGCTATTGCCAAAAGTAAGAGTGAAGACCTAGAAGCTTTTACATTATCGGTAAATGATGATGTATTGGATGAAACGGAAAAAGCTACAGCTTATGGTGCACACCTAGGTATTAGTCATCATCTAATAGATATAGCTCCAGAGGAATTACTGAAAGAAGTGGATGCGCACTTTAAATTTATGACAGAGCCGTTTGGCGATTACTCAAGTATCCCAACATACGCGGTTACTAAAGGCGCAAAATCTTCTAAAACAGTGATGCTGTCAGGAGATGGCGGTGATGAGCTTTTCTTTGGTTATCCAAGAATGCTACATGTCATTAAATTAAGGCATTGGTTTAAAGTCCCTTTTTTAATTAGAAAACCTTTGTCTCGTTTAGCCATAAAATTAGGGTTTTTAAAAAGTTGGGCGCCATACAATTTTGAGACATTTAATGATTTCGTTAAAGCCAAACAATCTTATATTAATAAAAAAGTCATAGTCACTGCGTTTCCAAATACAAATGACTCAAACGCATTTACGTCATTATTTAAATTTCATAATACATTCTCAAAAGATAATCTATTACAAAAGTTAAGATTAAATGAGTTTTATGGTCATTTGCAACGTGTTTTGATTAAAGTTGACCGCATGAGTATGGCAAATAGTTTAGAGGTAAGAGTCCCGTTTTTAGATAAAGAGATTATCGATTATACTTTTAAATGGTTTCCAAAAGAGTTAAAATCAAAAGCAGATTTAAAATACCCTTTAAAAAAACTATTAGAGTCTTACTATCCCAAACCTCTCATAGAAGAAGAGAAAAAAGGATTTGCTGTGCCAATTGATAAATGGTTGCGAAATCAGTTGAAAAGCGACTTGGAAAGGGTTATTTTTAATACACCCATTTATGGTAATTCTAATTTTGAGGAATCGGTTATGCAGAACTATGTCAATGATTTTTTGAATAAAAAACATGATGAAGCGTGGGGTGTTTGGCATATTTATGCTTGGCAGAAATGGGCAATTAATGAAGGTTTATTATGAAAATAGCCATCTTCTCAGGAAACATTCCAAGTACCTCTTTTATAGAGCGGCTTATCGATGGTGTATCTCAACATCACGAAGTTTACCTTGTGGGAACATCACAAGAAAAGGTTACTTATAAATCCAAGTCTATAAGCGTTTATGCTACTCCAAAATCTAAGTTTAAAACTATTGGAGTGACACTATTAAGAGCATTGAAATTGCTTTTTAATAAACCTAGGAACTTATTCCAATTGCTTCGTGAGGTGAAATCTGAGTCGTCGCGCTATGGTCAATTTATGCTGTTTTCAAGATGCGTACCAATTCTGTTGCATCGTCCAGACATCTTACATTTGCAATGGGCAAAAGATTTGCCTAAATATGCGTTTTTAAAAACACGATTTTATATTCCCTTGATTGTTAGTTTTAGAGGTGCACACATCAATTACACGCCAATTGTTGAGCCTGATTATGCTGAAAAGTATAAAGCTAATTTTCCTTATGTTGATGCCTTTCATGGTGTTTCCAAAACTATTATTCACAAGGCTTCGAAATATGGCAAGATCAAGGAGAGAAGTACCGTTGTTTATTCGCCAATACCAAAATTCTTTTTTGATAGTTTTCAAGAATTTCAAAAATCAAAACAGAACGCTATTCGTATTGTTTCTGTTGGGCGAAATCATTGGAAAAAAGGTTATCAATATGCTATTGATGCAATTTACGACCTGAAACAAAAAGGCTACGATGTGCATTATACATTGATTGGGCCATCGGCTCCAACCGAAGTACTTTTATTTCAAATTAATCAATTACAACTTCAAGACTCAGTGTCGTTTAAAGGGCAATTGCATCAAAAAGAGGTATTGCAAGCTTTAAAAAATCAGGATTTTTTATTATTACCCAGTTTAGGCGAAGGTATTGCTAACGTTGTTTTAGAAGCGATGAGTTTGGGTTTGCCCGTTATCTCGACAGATTGTGGCGGCATGGCTGAGGTTGTGAAACACAAAGAAACAGGTTGGTTAATACCGATGCGTAGCTCTAGTGCTATTGTTGAAGCGGTTATTGATTTTGATAAAACTTCATCGGAAGATTTAAAAGCGATGACAAAAAATGCTTTTGAGCTCGTTAAAAAGGAGTTTGATTATGACTGTAATATTGAGAAGTTTATAAGGCTTTATGAGTCGGTTGTTTAATTATAACGTCAGTTCGAGTGGGTTTTTCGATTGTAATGAGAAAAATTTGTATCGAGAACCGATATAGTTCGATTGCTTCTCGATACAATTTGTTCGTTCCTCGCAAATCACTCGAAGTGACGTAATTTTTTCATTTTTCAATTTTAGTTAATTTGCTTCTCGATACAATTCACTCATGCTTCGTGAATCACTCGAAGTGACGTGATTATTTCGATTTGTGTTTTGAGTTCTGTCGTCAGTTCGAGTGAATTAAACAAATGCAATGGTGTTTAATTAGTATCGAGAACCTTTTTAGTTCGATTGCTTCTCGATACAATTTGTTCGTTCCTCACAAATCACTCGAAGTGACGTGATTATTTCGATTTTTGATTTTATTTTATAAGCTTATCTACACATACGGACGAAGGGTGTCGGGACACTCGAAGTGACATTTTCTTATTTTCCAGAATTTTTGAAGCATTGCGTGAAGAATTTAGTTGAAATTACTGTTAACAACGTAAGCCGAAATCCTACTAAATGTTCTTCTAAAAACTATATATTGGGACTATTATTTTGTTATGCAAATTACCAACCCAATAATTCCTAATAAACCTGTAGAAGTACTAGTCAGCGACAAAGGCGAATTGGACCTCAAGGCCATTTGCATTTTTACAGCGATTGGATTTTTCTTAGATGCGGACACCTATTGGACACATAAAAAAGTTTTAAGACCAGCGACTAATAATCAGTTGGATACCCATAAAAAGGTAGTGTCTTCTGAATCCTATTTCCATTGGCATTATACGCCGCGACGTATCACTTTTGATGAGGCTTTAGAAGAGTTTACTTCACTTTTCGAGACTATTGTTAGTGAGCAAATCAAAGATAAAAAAGTAATTTTACCCTTATCTGGTGGACTAGATAGCAGAACGCAAGCAGGAGCATTGAAGCATTTAGGTGCTAAGGTGTCTTCGTACAGTTATGAATTTGAAAATGGTTATCCAGAGACAAAAATCGCACAACAAATTGCTAAAGTTTGTGATTTCGATTTTCAGTCTTTTAAAATTGGAAAAGGCTATTTGTGGAATACATTGAATGAATTAGCTAATATAAACCAGTGCCAATCTGATTTTACAAGTCCACGACAAATGGCAATTGCAGACCAGTTTTCTGCAATGGGTGATGTGTTCTCGTTAGGGCATTGGGGTGACGTATTGTTTGATAGTTACAATTGCCCAGAATTATCTCATAAGGCACAAATTGAATTTTTAATTAAAAAATTATTAAAACGTGGTGGATTAGAATTTGCTTCCAATCTATGGACTGCTTGGAATTTAGAAGGTGATTTTGAATCACACCTCAAAGACCGAATTTCAAATGCGTTAGGAACTATCGCTATAGAAGATACAAATGCGCGTCTCCGTGCTTTTAAATCTAAATATTCGGCGCCAAGGTGGACCTCCGTCAATTTATCTATTTTTGAGAATCGTAAACCTATAACGCTACCATATTACGATAATCGTATGTGCGAATTTATTTGCACCATTCCAGAAGACTACTTAAAAGACCGGCAACTTCAAATCGCCTACCTAAAAAAGCGTAATCCCGAATTGGCAAGGTTGACTTGGCAAGATAAACGGCCTTATAATTTTTATACTTATCAAAACCCAAAGACTTTGAGAACGTTTACTTATAAAGTGGGTAATAAACTAAAGCGCATGGTACAGCAAATTAGTGGAAGACCTTACATCCAAAGAAATTGGGAATTGCAGTTTTTAGGAGAAGACAACAGAAATCATTTAGAAAGAGTTTTAGATAATAATAAATTATCTGGCTTTATACCTGATGTATTGGTTAAAAAATATATTTCTGATTTTTATAATCTAAATCCTTTACAGAACGCGCACGCTTTAAATATGTTAATCGTTTTAGCTAAGTTTAATGAAACTCAGAATCATGACTAAGCGTATTAAAATTTTATATACCATCCCAAATTTTGATACTGCAGGTAGCGGAAAAGTAGTTTACGATTTAGTAAAACATATCGATAAATCTAAGTTTGAACCTCATATTTGCTGTATGCATACTAAAGGTTCATATTTTGAAACTGTTAAAAATTTAGGTGTACCCATTCATGTATTTCCATTCGCCGTTGCTTATAAACCCTTATATCGTTTGCCATTTCGGATTTGGAAGATTCGTCAGTTTTTTAAAAGGCAACGTTTCGATATTATACATTCCTGGCATTGGAAATCGGATTTTACCGAATCTTTAGCTTCAAAATTAGCTGGTATTCCATTTGTATACACCAAGAAAGCCATGGGTTGGGGCAATCGCGGATGGCGATGGCGGAGTCAATTGAGTTCAAAAATTGTGACGATAAATTCGGATATGGAATCACAGTTTTTTTCTGAAATGCCGTTTAAAATAGCACCTATTCCTATTGGACTTGATGTCAATGATTTTGGGATTTTAGAAAAAACAATGTACATAGAAGATAGCTATAGAATCAATCAAGACGATTTTGTCATCGTGAGTATTGCAAATCTTGTTGCCGTAAAAGGCATAGAAATTTTACTTGAAGCTGTAAAGCAAATTAACCATCTGAAGATAAAAGTCTTTATTGTTGGCGATGATTCCTCAGATTATGCTAAAAAACTAAAAATTGATTATGCATCTTCTCAAGTGATTTTCACAGGTAAACAACAGAATATTAAGTCCTATTTATCTTTAGCAGATATTTTTGTAATCCCCACTAAAGATGAAGGTCGTAAAGAAGGTCAACCCATTGCGCCAATTGAGGCTATGCTTTCTGGGCGTATGGTTTTAGGCTCACGAATTTCAGGTATAAAAGATATATTAGAACCGTTTCAAGAGTGTATTTTTGAACCTAACTCAGTATCTGATTTAAAGACTAAACTAGAATGGGTGATGCAAATGAATACAAACGACCGACGGTTACTAGCTGAAAAAATGTACACGTTCGCATCGCAGAATTATACTATTGAAAATAGTATGGCCAAGCACGAAGAATTATATTTTAATATGTTGAAATTGGGCTAATGAGAATAGGCATCATTTTGGCAAAGCCACCATCGTATTCTGAAACCTTTTTTACTTCGAAAATTAAAGGGCTATTAGATTATGGTCATGATGTAACCTTATACGTTCGAGATAATAGTAGCAGCTTTAGCGGTTGCAAAGTTGTTTTAGCTCCTAAAGTGAGTAAAAACCCAATTGTTCAAATTATAAAAATGGTATTGGTCTTTGTTGGACTACTATTCCGATTTAAACGCTTGCAACAATTTATCACTTTAGAAAAAGCATCTGGAAGACGTACAAAAGAAATTTTTAGAAACACATTCATAAATGCACATGTCTTAAAAGCTAATCTCGATTGGATACATTTTGGATTTACAACTTTGGCTATTGATAGTGAACATGTGGCTGAAAGTATTGGGGCAAAAATGGCAGTGAGCTGTCGTGGTTATGATATGGATGTGTATTCTTTAAAGCATAAAGACTGTTATGACTTGGTTTGGAAAAAGGTAGATAAAGTGCATGCGATTTCTAAATACATGTTGCAAAAAGCTTATAGTCATGGTTTACAAATAGCTGTACCGTCCGCTATTATATTTCCTGCTGTAAACAAAGCATTGTTTGAAAATAAAAACGAAAGTGACTTTCGCGTCCCCATCAAAATCACAACAATAGCAAGATTGCATTGGATTAAAGGCTTGGATTATACTTTAGAGGCATTAGCTATTCTTAAATCTAAGGGTGTAAACTTTAATTATGAAATTATAGGCGATGGCCCTGAATACGAATCTTTACGATATGCGGTGCATGAATTGGATTTGGAAGATTCTGTAAGTTTTATTGGAAAGTTATCTCATAGCGATACTTTAGGTCATTTAAAAAACACGGATATCTATTTGCAATACAGTCATTCTGAAGGGTTTTGTAATGCGATTTTAGAAGCCCAAGCGATGGGTTGTTTGTGTATTGTTTCTGATGGTGGTGCTTTAGCCGAAAATGTATTGCATGAAAAAACTGGTTTTGTAGTGCCAAATCGGAATGCAAAGGCATTGTCCGAAACTATTTTTAGGGTTTTAGAACAAGATAATCTAGTTTTATACCAGATAAAAAATGCTGCCAGAACACGTGTATTAAATGAATTTACTACAGAACAACAACGACACGCCTTTATAGATTTTTATGAATAGACTTTTGGTCAATATATATGGTTTGGTTCCCAAGACGCTAAAGCAGAGTTTAGGACAGTCAAAAATCTTCAAAGGTTTAAGGCAGAAACTGCTTTACTCAAAAAATGGCTTTAAAACTGCAAAAGTTTTAGTCAACAGAGCCTATGGAAATCATCTTGTAAGTTTCAATTTTGTAGCCTCGATTAAAATCGCCTCTAAAGCGAAACACGTTGGTATTGAGAATACGGTTTTACGTAATAGTTTATCATTAACAGATTTGTATTTTCCTGATAGAACTGATTTATGCGTGCTTGATGTGGGTTCTAATTTTGGGTATTTGGCTTCGGTTTGGGCTGATTCTATAGCTTCAAAGGGAAATGTTTTGGCTTTTGAGCCAAATAAAAATCTCTACGATTCTATCCAGAAAACGATAGCCTCGAATTCTAAATTTAATACGAATTTTAAAGTTTTCAATTTAGCCGTTGGCTCAAAAAAAGAAACAGTGAAATTGAATACGAGTGCATTTTCATCTAATACAGAAGCGATGTCAGCAGCATTTGAAAGCTATGCTATTGATATGATTACGTTAGATGAATTTACTATAGAACATCAAATTTCTAACATCGATTTAATAAAAATTGATGTCGATGGTATAGAGTTGGATATCTTGAAAGGTGCCGCATCCATTTTGCGACGAAATCAATCCATTGTCATTGTAGAAACCAATGAAGATAAAAACATCATTGATTTTTTCAAGACTATCGATTATGATATTTACGATATGAAACTTCAGTTATTTGAAGGAAATGGTGTGCTACCTTCAAATGTTTTTTGTGTACCTAAAACACTGAGAAGAGATGCTATTTAGTTTCCTAAAATATCTACAACCGACGCACTATTTTGGTCTAAAAACTAAAAAAGGAAACTTGGTATTTCCTAAAGCCGATGATTATATCCATTTAAATTTTGAAAAAGATTTGCGATACAGGTCAGAGTTGGCTAAATCGTATGACCAATCTTGGCGCGCTATTCAAAACGGATATATCAATTTTGATAAGTGTATTGATACAGTTGAATCACTTTCAGTTTATGATAATTACGTGTTTTCTAGAAAGTATTTTAACAAAGTTTGGGTATTCTACGTTTTTGTAATCCGAATTTTAAGTTTTAATAATCCAATAAAAGAGGTCAAAGGTTACTTGGGAACAACACATGTTTCAAGATATACATCAGGTTCTGAAACGGTAGCTTATACTGATTATACAAATTTTGAAAGCCCGCTTCTTACATCTAAACCACTGGTATCAGTTATCATCCCAACACTTAATCGCTACGAATATCTAAAAGATGTTTTGAAAGATTTAGAAAAGCAAGATTATACCAATTTTGAAGTTATCGTCATTGATCAATCCCAACCTTTTCAAAACGAATTTTATAAGGGTTATAACTTAGATTTACATGCAGAATACCAGAAAGAAAAAGCCCTGTGGTTGGCGCGAAATAACGCTATTACGAAATCTAAAGGCGATTATATTTTGCTGTTTGATGATGATAGTCGCATTGAAAACGATTGGATAACACAGCATTTAAAAACATTGGATTATTTTAAAGCCGATATTTCTTCAGGTGTGTCCATTTCTAAAGTTGGGGATAAAACCCCAGCACATTATGCGCATTTTAAAATTAGCGACCAATTAGATACTGGGAATGTGCTTTTAAAGAAATCCATTTTTAAAGCTATCGGATTATTTGACCGACAGTTCGAAAAACAGCGTATGGGTGATGGCGAATTTGGTTTACGTGCGTTTACTAATGGTTATAAAAACATATCCAATCCTTATGCGAAGCGTTTGCATCTTAAAGTCGGTTCTGGTGGATTACGAGATATGGGAAGTTGGGACGCCTTCCGGACTAAAAATTTATTTCAACCGCGACCAATACCAAGTGTTCTTTATTTTTTTAGACGTTATTTTGGAAGGAAGAAGAGCTTACTTTCTGTCTTAAGAACTGTACCTATTTCTGTGGTGCCTTACAAATACAAAAGCAATAAGTTGATGTTACTACTAAGTAGTTTTGTTGCGGTTTTACTATCGCCTTTTATCGTATTTGAGGTGGTAAAGTCATGGCGATTAGCGTCCAAGAAATTAAAAGAAGGCCCAAAAATTAAAATGCTTTAGTGACAGAATACAAAAAACATATCGTCCTTTTAACGTCCGAATTTCCACCTTTGCCCGGTGGTATTGGCAATCACGCTTATAATCTGGCGGAGCAATTGGCGCAATCTGGTTATCGGGTTTCTGTTATTGCAGACCAGCGGGACAGTAAAGCCAATGAAACTAAATTTGATTCCGAATTAAAAAGCAAAATATACCGCGTGCGTTTAAAATCGCCACGAGCTTTGATGTATCTCAAACGAATTTGGTTGGCTTATAAATTTTCTAAATCGGCTGATATTTTAATGTGTTCAGGGAAATTCCCACTTTGGGTAGGTGCGTTTTTAAAGTCCTTACATTCTATTGAGACTATAGCCATAATTCACGGTACTGAAGTGAATTTTTCCGATATTAGATTGCGAAAATCTATTAATAAATCTTTAAAGCGATTTGATAAGGTTGTTGCGGTTTCAAACTTTACAAAAGATTTAGTTGCTGATTTGGAACTCAAGAGTATTACCGTTATTCCTAATGGATTTTCGCTATCAAATCAAGATGTAGAAGCAGACGTTTCACTTCAATTAGAAGGACATCCCAAGCTTTTAACTGTTGGGAATGTTACTGAACGAAAAGGCCAAGCGAATGTAATTAAACATTTACCAAAACTCGTAGAACAATTTCCGAACATCCATTACCATTGTGTAGGATTTAATACGGAGACTGAACAATTTCAGCAATTGGCTGAAAGTTTAGGGGTGGCAGAACATGTCACATTTCACGGACATGTAAATCATGCTGAATTAAATGCATTTTATAAACATTCCGATATTTGTGTCATGCTTAGTCAAACCACAAAAACTGGAGACGTTGAGGGTTTTGGTATTGCTTTAATTGAAGCCAATCATTTTGGATTACCAACCATTGGCGCAACAAATTGCGGTATTGAAGATGCTATTTCTGATGGTAAATCTGGAATTTTAATCAAAGCCAATGATTCTGAAGCGTTTATAAAGGCTATTACTACCATTCTTGAAAATAAAAAGCACTTTCAACTGCATGCTCAAAAATGGGCAGAAGCTCATAAATGGAATAATATTATCACAGGATATATTGATAGCATAGAAGAATGAGACTCCTGATTATATCACATACAGAGCATTACAAAAAGACAGACGGTACAATCGTTGGTTGGAGTCCAACTGTAAATGAAATCAATCATTTAGCGTCACATTTTGAATCTATTACACATGTTGCTATGCTTCATAGTGGTATAGCTCCTAAAAGTTCAGCAGCATATAGTCATGATAATATCCATTTTGTGGCTTTGCCTGTTTTAGGAGGCGCTTCAATATTTAGTAAGTTAAAATCGATTTTATACATTCCTAAAGTGATTTCAATGGTTCGGAAATCTATAAGAAATGCAGATGCTTTTCAGCTTAGAACTCCTACTGGAATTGGGGTTTATTTAATTCCGTATTTAACTTGGTTTTCCCAGAAAAAAGGCTGGTATAAATATGCCGGAAATTGGAATCAAGAGCGGCCACCATTGGGTTATCGATTGCAACGTTGGTTATTAAAGAACCAATCTCGAACGGTGACTATTAATGGGGCTTGGCCAAATCAGCCCAAGCATTGCTTGACTTTTGAAAATCCTTGTTTGACTGAAGACGATTTGACAAAAGGTAAAACTGTTATTTCACAAAAGCAATTAGAGGATAAACTATATTTCTGTTATGTTGGCCGTTTAGAAACTCCGAAAGGTGTTGGGCGAATTATTGAAGCTTTTAATAGTTTGACTGAAATTCAGAAAAGTAGCTTAGGAGACGTACATTTGGTAGGAGACGGTAAAGAAAAAGCTAAATTTGAACTAAAGGCGCAATCATCCGATATCAATTTTAAGTTTCACGGTTATCTAAATAGAGAGGCAGTCTTCGATATTTATAAAAGAAGCCATTTTTTTTTAATGCCAACTTCTGCTTCGGAAGGTTTTCCTAAGGTGATTGCAGAGGCTTCAAATTATGGTTGTATTCCGATTGTTTCTGATGTTTCAGCAATAGCACAATATGTTAAAGATGGTGAAAATGGTTATATCGTTTCGCCAATAACTTCAGAAGGGATGCTTTTACAATTGCAACGTGCACTTCAGCTTAGTACGGAAGATTATTCCAATTTGTTGATGCATAGCCAAGATTTTGCCAAGCGTTTTACTTTTGAGCATTATACGCAGCGAATTCTTTCAGAACTCTTATCTTAGACCACAGTGAGACAACGCTTATTACAAATAGATAGATACACACAACTGGTCATTTTTCATATTGGCTTAGGTTTGGTATTCTTTGTGTTTAAGCCGTTTGCTAAAATTTTCTTTTTGGCAATCATGGGGTATTTTTTATACCGTATTGTGATGTCTAAACCTCGAGAGCTTACCATGAATGTGCTTTTGGGTTGTGCTTATTTTTGCGGTATTGAAATATTATTCCGGATGACCAAAGGTGGTTTGGCCTATGAAGCATCAAAATATTTGGTGATTCTTTTTGTATTAATAGGCATGTTTTATCGCGGTGTTTCGGGGAAAGGTTATGCCTACTTTATATATTTGGTTTTATTAATACCGTCTATAGTCGTAGCATCAACCACACTTTCGTTTTCTGCGAACTTTAGAACCAATATTCTCTTTGTATTAAGCGGACCCGTTTGTTTGGGTTTAGCAGCCCTTTTTTGTTACGACCGTAAAGTGACACATCAGCAAGTTCATAAACTTATTCTGTATATTTTACTACCTATCATATCTACAACTACCTATTTGTTTTTGTACACACCTTCTATAAAGGACCGATTAAGTGGTACAGCATCTAACTCAGCGTTATCTGGAGGTTTTGGGCCAAATCAAGTCTCTACCATAGGGGGTTTGGGTATGTTTTGTATCACGGTGAGATTGGTTTTAAAATCGCCAAGTCTCTTTTTAAAAATTTTGAATCTTGTGATTTTAAGTGCAATGGCTTTTAGAGCTATTGTGACCTTTAGTCGTGGTGGTGTTTTGGTTGCAGCAATAGTTGTTTTGGCTTTTTTAGGAACGGTTGCCATAAAAATACGCGTAAGACGATTGGTTCCGTTATTTGTGTCCGTGATTTTATTGGGCGGAATTTTAGGCGCCACATGGGTCATTAGTTCTAACCAAACCAGAGGTTTAATCGACAAGCGTTATGCCAACCAAGATGCTTTAGGTCGTGAAAAGAAAGATTTAGCCACAGGACGATTGGATTTATTTATTGAGGAGATAGATGGATTTATTGAAAATCCGTTTTTAGGTATTGGAGCCTCTAGGGTAAAAGACAAGCGTATAGAAGAAACAGGACAACGATTGCCATCACACAACGAAATTGGTCGACTACTATCTGAACATGGTTTATTTGGCATCATTTGTTTATTGATTTTGCTATTGAAGCCCTTAAGCTATCGTGCTAATAACCGACGGAATATTTTTTTCTTTTCCTTTTTGGCATTTTGGTTTGCCACAATTAATCACTCCGGAATTCGTATTGCCGCTCCAGCTGTTTTATATGCTTTGGCTTTACTAAATGTAACATATGAAAAACCTCCTGTACATAGGAAACAACTTAAACACGGCTAAAGCCAATATTTCATCTATACAGGTTTTGGGGGTATTACTAGAATCTGAAGGCTATAATCTGTGCTATGCTTCTTCGAAAAGAAACAAACTTCTTCGATTACTAGATATGTTATGGAGTTGCATATGGAATTCGAAATGGGCGGATGCAGTTTTAATAGATACTTACAGTACACAAAATTTTTATTATGCCTACACTTGTAGTTTAGTGTGTCGATTACTTAATATTCCTTATCTACCTGTGCTTCATGGTGGAAATTTACCAGAACGTTTAGAGAAAAACCCAAAATTATCTGCTTCAATTTTTAATAATAGTTTTAAAAATATTTCACCTTCCATATATCTCAAAAATGCTTTTTCTAAAAAAGGATATGATAATGTCGAATATATACCTAATAGCATTTCTTTAGAAAACTATGCAGTTTACCCTAAATCATTTAATACAATCAGGTTACTTTGGGTACGTTCGTTTTCAAAAATTTATAATCCTATTATGGCTATAGACGTCTTGATACTTTTAAAAGAATTGGGTCACGAAGCAGAACTTTGCATGATAGGACCAGATACAGATGGTAGCTTAGAAAAGGTTAAAAAGTATGCAAAAAATATAGGTGTCAAAACTAAGTTTGCAGGTAAATTGACAAAAGAAGAATGGGTTAATATCTCTGAGGATTATAATATCTTCATGAATACCACCAATTATGATAATATGCCGTTAAGTATTATTGAAGCTATGGCATTGGGCTTTCCGATTGCAAGTACCGATGT
>Ga0206128_1001225_pt1 | contig 26589 bp, 26 predicted proteins | sample Helgoland_Spring_7_FD_148601 | JGI IMG/M metagenome (GOLD analysis project Ga0206128, IMG submission 148601) | Pelagic subsurface seawater microbial communities from Kabeltonne, Helgoland, North Sea - Helgoland_Spring_Bloom_20160426_1 | ecosystem: Environmental > Aquatic > Marine > Epipelagic ... | reverse complement strand
ATTAATAACTTAAGCTGCTACGAGACCGACCTTGAGTTGGAAGTAGACAGCAAAATCGAAGAGGTGGAAACATATGGACTTATTTACAATACCTAATTTAAGCGCTAGCCAAGTATCAAAGCGCAAACCATGGGAGGTTGATTTTGAACTCCCAGAATTTAGGGATAGCAACGAATATAAACAATGGGCGGCCAGGCCGAGCACAAGGTATCTAGCTTATAGTACCTGTGAAGGCATTGACCCTAACCAGCGAGTATCGAGCAATAACCCGGTCAGATTTTTGCACGGGGTATCAGCCGATTGGGATGCTAGATTTACGGATGAACAGTTTGAAGAAATTGTCCGTCGATTGATCGATCATGAATATCCAGTCAATTATATTAGCCGAAGCTATTCCGGAGGCATCCATGCGGTTTGGTTTTTCGAGGCCCCGCTATTCATGCACGGATCTCAGAGCAATACACGATTCCTGAAGCGTTTGGCCAAAGAGCTGAAGCTTGAGGGACGGGACGCGATTGCTCGGGGTTTCGATCTAGGAAACTTTGAAAAGCAGCATTATCTGCTTCATGGTGGAGATTGGCGACCGGTCAGCCCTAAAGCTCGGATCAGTGCAGACATGCTACATTTCTGGCAGTATGAAACATCTAAGTCAGCTGACTTTCGTGGACAAGGTCCTGAGATTCCATTGAACACCGTATTCGAAGAGGTTCAACGGGCTTGGCCCGATCATCAATGGCCTGGAGAATTTGTGGAAGGTTCTCGCGGTCCAACCTTTTGGGATCCGGGCGGACAGCACAAGACTACTAATTCTGCGATCGTCAGGGATACAGGCATGCAAGTGTTCAACATGGCGAAAGGTTTCTACACCTGGAGCGAGGTTCTGAGCCCTGCGTTTGTTCGTCAGTTTGAAGTTGGACGGATTGGTAAAGCGATTGATGGCTATTGGTTCGATGGAAAAAACTATTATGTTCAAGATGGGTCTGGTGGATTCTTTGTAAATAATAAGGAAGAATGTCTTCTAGACCTTCAATGCCGAAACGATCTTAGCTCACGCCCCGGACGCAATGAGAATGTATCCGAGAGTAAACGAGCATTGCACTCGATCATTACTGGTAAACGAGTAGAGGCTGGACTTCCTTTTTGTTTTATTAAGAGCCCGATTGTAACCCATGAAAACCGTAGGTATTTCAACACGGCAAGGGTACAACCTATTACCCCAACCGATTTCGAGGTTACTCCCGAAAAGGATTTTCCCGAGATCTGGAAATGGATGAATTACATGCTCGGAGATGAGCAGATTAATCATGAGCTGGATTGGTTAGCCTACTCGTATTCAAATGCCCATGCTGGAAAGCCTAAGCGTGGCCATGCACACTTCCTTGTTGGTCCTCCTAACTGCGGAAAGACCTTTTTCAATACGCAGGTTCTTGGGAAGTTATTTGGTGGCGGGATCAAGGCATCAGATTATTTAACCGGTAAATCAGAATGGACTGAGCATTTGTTTGAATACGGTGCTTGGCTTGTTGACGATGAGGCTCCGAGTGCGAGCAATGCTATGCACACGGCCTTTACCGCCAAGCTGAAGGAGCATATCGCCAATGATACATTTCTGATCAATGGTAAGTTTAAGAAGTCGGGTCGTGTATTTTGGCGCGGACGGATTAGCTGCACATTGAATGATGACCCGGTATCGATGCGACTTCTCCCTGATTTGGACATGAGCATTAAGGACAAACTCATGGTCTTCAAATGCCGTGACGGGTATGATTTCTTTCCCGGTATTAAGGATGTAATCGCTAAAGAGCTTCCGGCCTTTGCCCGTTGGCTTTTGGACTACGAGATTCCACAAGAGCGCTTTGACGTACGGTTTGGAGTCCAAGCATACATCAATCCGGGCCTTGAAGCGATTGCGAAGGCCGATAGTCGCTACAGCCACATCATCGAGATTCTGGCTATGTTCAGAGCAACGCTCGGGGACGATGCCTGGGAAGGTACTTGTTCCGAGTTGATGGTTGTTCTTTCCGCGAATGAGAATAATCGAGTACTTCTCAAGGAGCTCAACCCGAAGAAGCTAGGCTGGGGTCTTAGTCACATGACATCAAAAGGCTTTGATTGGGTTGGTCGTAGCGATCAAGTTCAATACGGCTGGAAGATTTTTGGAAATGGCTAAATCCGAAATGAAAGCGCTCGGCACCTTGTTCGAGCAGAGGTTCGTGCTCAAATGTCTTGAGCACGGGCTTCACGCTTTTAGTCCGATCGAGGAAGGGCTGCCTCAGGACATGCTTGTCATGAATCACGCAAACGAAGTTCTGCGGGTTCAGATCAAAGGAACTAAGACACCTGTTAAAAAGTGGAAGACTGATCGGTATAAAATCACCGCGGGCACAGGGAACAACAGCAAGAAAGCGATCGATTGCGATCGCATCGATATTGTTGTAGCTCATGTCGATCCTGACATCTGGTACATCGTTCCATGCCCCGAGCTTAAGTCGGTTAGCATGTGGCTCTACCCTAATGCCGAAAACTCTGTTGGTCAGTACGAACGCTTTCGCGATCGTTGGGATTTATTAACGGGGCACGGAGAAATAGCCGTTACGACGCAAACGGACACGCACAGTTTCCTCGGAGACACCGAGAATGCCCGCTATGATAGTTGGACTCAGACCGGCCTCGAATCGTGCGAAGATCATATTTGAATAGAACCGCATTCGCTTTTTCATTTTCTTTTGATCCGCCAGGAATAGGTATCCTTTTTTCCTAGGCTTTTGAGACTCTGGAGTCTCTAAAGAAAACGCCGCCCGAACTTCATCTGCTGAAAGCCCTAGTTTATCTAGGACCTTGCTTGGCTCAGGACTTTTCTGCTTCTTCTTTTTCGGCATCGATTCTAAAAGCTGTAGATACCGATTGCTTGGCGGGGAATTCAACAACTCCTTCCGACCAGATATCAGTGCTCGCCTTATCGAATTCGAAATGCACCCGAAAAATAATATCGGCAGTCATTTCATTCTCTAATGCACACAATCGAACCTGTGGAATTAACTCCTCAGCAATCTCTTTTGCCTGCAAAGATACAGCGTTTAACATGTCGTTTTCACTAGCCTTTTGAGCTTCTAACCAATCCTTCATAGTCCCTCCATTTTTGTTGCAGTGGTCACAAAGTCGCTACATTATGACCATTTCAACGAGTATAACATTGCAACACACCACTGTCAACTTGCTGAATATCAACAACTTGCCCGGATGGCGGAATTGGTAGACGCGCTGGATTCAAAATTTGATATAAAGCACTAGTTGTAGGGGGTTTATGCAAAAACCCTAGACAAAATGAGAGAACACACAAAATATAGTGCTATGAACCACACACCAAGTAGTCACAAAGTCGCTACAGCACTTCGAGCAAAATCGAGAACTGGTACGCGAATCTATAAACGCAGCAAGAATGGAGGTTGGAATTTCAAGACCAAAGCGAATGGAAAAGTAAGATATTTCCCGCTCGGAATTGATAAAACCCAAGCACTTTCTTTGGCCGATCAGATACGAGCACATTTAATACTTCACCCGTTTCGGGATGTGCAAGCGATGTTTAATAAAAAAGCATTCGCATTGACCAAGCCAAAACCTCCGACCTTAGGCCAATGTCTTGAGGCCCTAGCGATGAATCAAGTATCCGCAGGAATTACCGATACGACATTGACCGGATATAGACAGGCGATTACTCGGTTGATTAAACAAGTCATCGGAAAAGTTCCGGACGACAGTTTTGATCTGTCCCTAATCGACGAGGATTTTATCCGAGAATATAAAAACCAAGCGCTTTCGGGCATTAGGGATGAGTCAAAGATCGCAAGTCGTAAGCGAACGGTCAATAGTCTCATGCGTCAGGTTAAGGCTATCTTTGCCCGGCCTCGTATATTCAAAGATTATGATATGGCATTCGTTGAAGCGATTAGATCTGAAGAGTTCTACAAGAAACTAAAAAAGCAGTACCATCTACCAGCTGAAGATCTGATTGAAAAAACATTTACTTTGTTTGCCGAGTCAGAGGGCGACATATTTACGATGCTTGGATTGAGCTTACATTTCGGGTTGCGTAGAAACGAAGCATTTCATTGTCGTCGAGAATGGTTTGATTTAGACGGTGATCGGGCTCGCATTACTGTGGCTGCGGATAGAGACTTCAGGCCGAAAGGTGGGCACGAAGGTTTTACTCTTGGAAGCAAGGTGATCGCTAAATCGATTTTGAATAAAGCGTCGGGCGATGATTTATTAATTACTACCCGAGCGGATTATGGACGGGTACTCTTTGACGATTTAATTAAAAAGCTTCGATCAATTGGATGGGAGCGATCCAGTCCCTTGCACGAATTAAGAAAATTGTTTGGGTCTTATGTAGCTACTACTGAAGGAATTTACATATCTCAAAAGTTCCTGAGACATGCAGATGCAAGTACGACTAACGATAGTTACGCCGATGTCATGGCTAACGATAAGATCAAAGCGTTATGGGCTGCCTGACCAAATTATGGCCAGCTTTATGAGCATGAACATAATGTCTAGGATTGCTTCGCGCTCCAGGAAGAACATGACCATCACGACAATCCAATAGACCTCGCGTTGGACATTGTGCATCGCTAGAACGATTTTCCTATGTTGTAACCAACTGCCATTTCGCGCATCGCCCATGGATAATTTTCATGGGTTGCTACAAATAGTTTAAGTTTAAATCTTCGGCCTCGCAGATTGGTAAATACTTTTACGATCTCTTTGATCGGTCCTTTGTACTGCCCGGATACTTTACCTGAATCGTTTTGAATATATAGCCAAGCATGTCCGATTGAATTTGTATGGAACGAAAGGTCTATTCGATAAACCTCTTTCTCCGCAGATTCAGATCCGAAATGCATCCAGTTTGTTTCTGCAATCGAAAGGTAGCAGTCTTTAAACCATAAAGGATCCGATATGGTGCCCTTCCCTACGCTTGCATCTGTAAATGGACTGGGTAGATATTTCCCTCGGTATAAAAACGAACCCTCTTTATTGGCTACAATTCCTGTCTGTGTATAAGGATCAAAATTAGCGGTTGTATCTATAGGGTCTGATACTTTTTGAAATACCGGATCGTTTAAATCTAAGAGATCAGATTTAAGAATCTCTTTCTCCTCTGAAATACAGTAAACCTCTGAGGAGTTGTCCTTGATAGCGAGCGCGGTGACATCGAGCGGAAATGGCCCTGCGAGTGAACTACTCCGTTCGGTAAAACAGTAGGCTTTATATTTTGACGGCTTAGCCGCGGCTTCAATTGAATCGCTCATTATTTGTAGGGGAAGTATTTGTTAAGAGTTGCCTGCCTACGCTTACAACCTCCGCACTGTTTTATACCAAGCTTGTCGGTTACTTTTTTAATCGAGTCTCCAAGACCTTTTGATTTCTCGGGCTCCTCTGGTTTTATAGTTTTTTTATCTTCGTTCATTATACAATGGTGGCTCCTAGGTTTACGCAGTCGCACTCAGTGTACTGCATGCTTGAAGGTTCCATGCTTTCCCAGCATGTATTATTGTCGGGGGAGTAGTCATAAATACCTGCAGTATCATCGCATGGATCAGACCCGCCGGATCCGCAAGCTGCTTGGCAATCTGCGCAGCTTGAATATGTACCCATTTGCATATCATCTTCTACACACTCCCCGCCTATACAGTTAAAAGTAGCTGCTGCTTTCCAATCTTCGCACTCCTGGAGCGTGTCAAAGTCTCCCAATCCAGACCCGCTATCGCTTACACACTCGCAATTTTCTAAGTTATATTTGTTTCCGGGATCGGGCACTTCATCAGCGTCGGGGGCGCGGTCAATAAATTCAGCTTTTACGGTTATATAGTTTGTATGGTCAGTTACTAAAAGAGTGAGATCTGTAGGGTTGTCTAAAGCACCACTAACAATTTGCACTTCGCCCGCAGCAGTACCAAGCCTTTCAGACTCTGGAGTAGTGTTTAGGTGCTTAATAACCCAGCCCGTAAACGACCAACCTTCATTAGCCACAGCGGACATGGTGTAAGCGGATCCATTCATAAAATATCCGTTATCATTCCTTACAAGAATTCCTGGATGATATACGGAATTAACATGCCCGTTCCTCCCTCCGATTTCTATTCTTTGAGCTCCGACATTGTGTTTTACTCCGGATTTTTCGCTCGTAGTCCCAAAGTATCTAGTTTCTTCAACTGTGAGTAAACCTCCAGGATCGCTGTATCCGAGCTCATCACTTTGCCAACCGTTGAAGTCATCAAGGTTTGTACCCTCTTCAGATATTTCTACGACAATATATAAACTTTCTGGATCAGGGGTAAAATCGTCGGGTATAGAAGCTTGTAAATTTGTTGGCCCGAGGTACGGTGCTACAGGTGATGCACCCCATATTATTTGAACAGTTGCATCTTGATTATATGTTAAACCGTCAACCTCAGATTTATAGTACCAACGGTTTACAGAATCCCAGTAAGGATCATCGATATCGGGATTAAATATAACCTCTTCCGGTATGTATATTTTATGGAAATGTGCGTCAACGAATTGGCTGTCAACTTCTGCCCGAACACTTAAAGTCACAGGTGTTCCAGTGTTACTGTTTAAATTGTAGGAATTTAAAAACGATGTCCAGTTACCTGTATTTTTTACGGAAGAGTACCCGGTTAAATTCCAGCCCCCGACAACATTTTCAACCTTAGCGGAGAAAGGACCTAGTAGTTCAACAGCCTGCAAATTAGTTGGCCCGACTTGCGGCGGAAGTACTAGCGCATCTAAATTTGTAGGTCCGACTTCTGGAGGGAGAATTATAGCTTCTAAATTTGTAGGACCTTCAGTTGGCGGGAGAATTACTGCATCTAAATTGGTAGGACCTTCAGTTGGCGGGAGAATTACTGCCTCTAAATTGGTAGGTCCAACCTCTGGAGGTAAAACTTCTGCGTCTAAATTTGTAGGTCCAACCTCTGGCGGTAAAACTTCTGCATCTAAATTTGTAGGACCTTCAGTTGGCGGGAGAATTACTGCCTCTAGGTTTGTAGGTCCGACTTCTGGCGGGAGAATTACTGCCTCTAAATTGGTAGGTCCAACCTCTGGAGGTAAAACTTCTGCGTCTAAATTGGTAGGTCCAACTTCAGGTGGTAGAATTATAGCTTTTAGATTTGTAGGTCCAACTTCTGGTGGTAGAATTATAGCTTTTAGGTTTGTAGGTCCAACCTCTGGCGGGAGAATTACTGCCTCTAGATTTGTAGGTCCAACTTCAGGTGGAGGGAGAATTATAGCTTTTAGATTTGTAGGTCCAACTTCTGGAGGTAAAACTTCTGCATCTAGATTTGTAGGCCCAGACTCTGGCAGAAGAACTTCAGCCTCTAAATTTGTGGGCCCTTCAGTTGGTGGTAAAACTTCTGCATCTAAATTTGTGGGCCCAGACTCTGGCAGAAGAACTTCAGTCTCTAAGTTTGTAGGCCCAACTTCTGGCGGAAGAATTATAGCCTCTAGGTTTGTTGGTCCAACTTCTGGCGGAAGAACTTCAGCCTCTAAATTTGTGGGCCCAACCTCTGGCGGAAGGATTACTGCCTCTAGGTTTGTTGGTCCGAAAAACGGGGCTAGTATACGAGCTATTAAATTCCTAGGCCCCCTCAACGGGGTTCTTGGAATTAGATCAAAAGTTTTTTTTTCCTCGGACTCTACAAAGAACCAGTACATCCCGGTCTGTGGGGAGTATACAGCAAAAGATTTAGTTAGGTCTGTAGGTAATTCATCTTCCCATACGCCCTTACTTTTCCAGTTTGCTTGGTCTTCATCCGCCCGGCTTCTTAAGTCCTCCGACCCACGACTTGCGGCCTCATCCTTGTAAACTTGGCCGTCGTGCCCTACCCAATATGTCAATGATCCAGATGCTCGGGAAACAACTTTTGAATTTACAGCTGCTGAGAAATTAGTCGCTGGTGCTTGTTCAACACGATATCCAGTATTTGCTTGGTCTGGAGCGGGTGCGTAGAGAAGATGACATCCTTTGTCCGTATGGACTACTACTTGATCTCCACGGGTTGAGAGTGCTGTTATTTTGCTCGCATTCGAACCTAAAATGTCGACGGTCGAAAGTACGCCCCGGTTATAAGTTGTATCCTCAGTACTGTAAGGAGTATCTCGATACGGAGAGGTTAGGCCTGCAGGTTCTGATATGTATACGGTTAATGGTTTATCTGGATTGCCTGCTGCAAAGATTGTTTTCTTAGGTCCTTGAACAAAGAACTGACATTTTGGAAACCTTGACCATTCTTGACTGTATAAACTTTCGTCTGGAAAAACTTCAAAAGTATCGTCCGGGCCTTTACCTACAAATATTGATTCATTACTCCCATCTCCGACGGCGTAAAGTTTATTACCTATTGGAGTAATATTTGCAGGACCAGCGGTATAAAGCGATGGATCTTCAAATGTAAATTCTTCCTGCTCTGTGAAAGATTCTAGCTCGGTATGTTCAGTGGTTAATAGTGCTATATCGTGAACCTCGTTCTGTCGGGATACAAAGACTATAGAATTTCCTAATCCATCATCTGCGGAAGATATTTTATTTTGGTCACCATCCGCGACATATTGAACATCTCCAATTTTTTTCCACACAGGACCGCTACGCAAACCGCCCGGCCCGTGCGGTAAGCAACCCTCGACTAAACGAAGGGAGCCGCGATCGGCGTCATCGCGATGCGCTTCGATCCCGGTGAAGGATGGTATCCGGAAAAACCTCACCGCCTTATACTCCCCGCTTTCTCATTGTGTAGCAATCGCTTGGCATTATGAGCATGGATTAATTGTCTGCTCTACCGAGTATGTATGCGGAGTATCGGTTACGGCAGTACCGTACGGAAATGTCCTTAAAGTTTTAGAGGGATTATTTTGTGGATCCGCCCAACCAAAACTGGATCTATCCCAGGCCACGAGACCTTTATAGTACTTTTGACCCTGATACGCCCCTGGCTGATCCAGACTATACAAGCGGTTATCAATATCATCTTCTAATATTCGAGTACCGTTTTCAAAATTAGTAATGGGGTTATGACCAGGTAAGCCGGATCCGTTGTGAGCTATACTCCAATGATTCCAAGAATATGTACCTCTACTACCCACGAACTTGTTCATTGTAGGATCGCCCTGATCAATCGTTACAAAACGTTGCTCTCCACTAATACTAATATAAAGCACCCTATCTTCGTAAATTTTTTCTAAAAGCCATTGAGTTTCAGTGCCATGCAGATCGAAATAGTTGGAATTCGGGGAGATGTTGGAGTACTCATACAAGCCCATCGTATGATTTCCTTTAAAAGGATTATCCGTCCATGTAACTTCAATAAGGCATGCAGGAACGGTGCCTCCAGGTGTATATTCAGTCGTAGTACCGTTCCACAAAGTGAAGCTTCCTGGTTCAATTGTAGTATTACAAAATAGAGGAAGGGATGGAGGCTCCGGGGTGGGCTCAATATAATAGTCGCAATAGGAACTAACATCTCTTGCACCAGCAATAGTCTGCCATCTAAGACTAATAATATCTTCCCCCGCAACAGTGCCTGTATCTTGCTTATTTATCTTTATTTGAAAAGCACGCCATAAAGGGTGCGAGTTAAATATAACACCTGCATAACGACCAGAGGTTAGCGTATTACTGTTTGGATCGCTAAGAACGCGCAGGGGTTGTCCATCGTCTGTATATTGATGCTCTCCTGATGAGATTACCTCCATATGGTGATCTTTGAGCTCTTGTGTTACACGGGTAACAGAACTAGCTGATTTACCCCAATAAGTTCCACTATTAAATAATGTGCCACTATTCTTAGTTTGATTGGTCGTCCATCCATATTCTTCAGTAAATATATGAACTCCAAAAAAGCCGTAAAATATATCACCAATCCTATTTCCAGCAGCGTCGTAGTAGGGTTCAAATGTTGAAAATATAAAATCTTTTGATGAATCTCTAAAAGAATCTACTCCAGCCCCCAGTCCATAGGAGTATGTAACTTTTGTTTCGCTATGAACTTTATGAAGTCTCCAAGTTACCACACCTTTTTCTGCAAACCATTCGGTCTGCTCGCTATCTCCTGGCAATACCATACCAGTTTTTGTTCTCCACCAAAGATCCCACCCCGTGGGATTCGCGGGTGTATAATGAATTTCTATAATAGTTTCTGGAATCTTTCCAGGGTTTGAAGTCCAAGAACTTGGAAAAATACTTCCGTTATATGCAGTATCTCCCGCACAAAGAACTACTAGAGAATTATCAGTTTCTGGATCTGGTAAATCCTCTTCAATTGTTAAATCAGGATCGTCATTTATAGCATCTCCAAGTTCATCAAACAAATCATCGTATTCGGTATCTTCTGAGGTTATTGGCGCAACATCTGCACATCCGTCATCAGATTCTTCTTGAAATGCTAAACCAGATAAAATGCTTCCATCAGTTTCTCCAGGCTTAACCATAGTAACTTCTCTAATAGCTAGTTTCTGAACGCCTGAAGAAGTTGTAACCGAGTAGTAAATATTAAAAGTCTGACTATTATCCGGATCGCCTGTAAAAAATATATTATCAGGTGTAACAATATACGAGTTCCCACCACTTTCTCGCTTTACAAATATTTTTAAATCGTAGTCAGATCCCTCAATATTATAGCCTGCATCTTTAGTAATATGCGAACCGCTTTCAGAATAGTCCACACCGGCATATATAGGCACAGTACCGTCTCCTGGATATTCTATATACAGTCTCGAACAGCCGTACAACTCTAGCAAGGTCGGGCCTACTTCTATAATAACTGTTCTAGCGGCAAATCCTACGCGCTTTCCTTCTGATACCGCATAGTATAAAATTGTATAGCTCCCAACTGGTTGGGACGACCAACTATTTTCTTCTACAGAGGATACAGTTTTAACAACTAAATTTGATGCATCACTACTTAGAGCATTTGGATGACTAAGTGCATAAGCACCAGGATCTACAAATTCTTGGCCTCGGCTAATAGTTTCAACACTATTTCCATATAGATGGACAATAGGCTCAGGCGTATCATCTAAAGAACCTTCATTAGATACGGTAACTAATCTAGACTCAGTTATAGATTCAAACGGATCAGGTTTTAAGTGGGTGTATGTAATTACATACTCACCAGGAGTTGTAACATCCACGGTACCGTTTACATATGTGGTAAAGCCTTCTTTCCTTGGGGCTTTTTCTTTATACTCACCACCCAAAGATACAGTAGTTTGATATTCGTAGTTTGGCATATTATTGCGAAGTTAAGTGAAGAATAAATGATTCAGGCGGAATGCCTATAGGAGACAGTCTAATTTCATATGTTAAAGACGTACTTCCTTCGGGTATACGAATAGTGAATTCTACCGGACCGTTATTATTGCCACCTCCTCGATAAGGGTAAGCTTCCAGACTTTCTAGTTTAGACCCGTCAGAATTTGTAAAACCCAGATAAACGCCGCTCATACCCGTGGAGCCTATATACCCGTCGTTCGGAAGTGTTAACTTTACATTTACATCTGTAGTAGATGTAGTTTTAGGATATACTATTGTATCTTCATGGTCTATTTCAGATGGGGTAGAATTCCCGCTTGCTTGATAATCTATTTGAGCCGCTGTTGAACATTCGCCGAGCGGTGGATTTTCCGTATTTCCAGGTGCCGTAGATTGAATAGAAATTCCGTTGTAATCCCCTGCTCTGCTATCGACATAAAAGTCCTGACCGATAGGTAAATTGTTAACTTGATACTCGGGAACATTTATACCGAGGGCATCTAATTTAGAAACTACTCGCCCATTATTAGTACATATTACAGTTCTATCGTCTCCTTGCCCAGGGATGTATATATGTTCGGAAATAAAAGTCCAACATCTTGAACCATCGTCTAATGTATTTTCGCGGTACCTTCTAAATGAATGTTCAAACCGTACAGCATTACACACGTCGTACGGATCTTTCTCCGCATAATAAATAGTATCTTCCGGAATTAGAACATTGTTTACATAGAAATTATCGACTTTTTTACCCGCAATCTTTTCAGCCTTTAAATGACCGCCATTCGTATAAAATTGGTTTTGTAAATCCGCACCAGCCGGAATTGATTCATGAGATGATTCAAGGTTAAAACAAAACTCTCCATTTTCATATGACGATTCTGTATATATCCAAATATTTGAAGGCCTGTAGGAAAGAATTAACTCTTCAGCCACGCACCCTGAGCCGCATGAGGAATCAAAAAACTCGCCTGCTGGGTCTGGCTGACAGCCATATTCGGGATCGCAACCATATTTTAAATCTGCTCCCGGTACATTTATAGGGCCTTTTGATTCCGTTGTCGAAGATCCGAGTGCGGTCTCTGTAACCAACCCGTTCTGAATAGTAAGAGTAATATCTTGATATGTGTAATCTATGTAGTATCGAGCATCCCCCGTCTCCTCAGACTCATAGATTACATCGTACACTCCACGAACTGATATATCGGATAGCTTTGTAGCCTCTACAGTTCCGTTGTTATTAGATGCATCTAAAGATAGCCCTCTTATACGAGTATACGACGGGTTAGAAAGCGACACGGCCAGACCGTCCGTAAAATTAATCAGTGCATCGTTGCTGGAAAATATAGAGACGCTTTTTTGGTAGAATGAGCTCGCACCCCCCGAGTTTACTGATGTTTTAAAAAGTTCGGGCGTGTGGTCATCGCTTGTTCCAGCAGGTTTGGGAACTATTATACTGCCTAAAGATACGCTAGAGGCATTAGAAACAGTAGCACCAGTAAGCAGCCCTTTAGTAAATGTATAGTTTGTATTTTGTAAGCTTCCAGTAAGATTTATTTTAGTATCTCCAGAATTGCTATGGCTCGAATCTATTGAAGAACTAAGACCTGATATATTAGAAATTAATGCATCTGATCTTTCTTCTCCAAGATCTGGAAAGGTACCAATTGACATTGGCGAAATGGATACTGACCAAGATCCGGATCCAGTTGAGACAGTTGTCTCATTATTGAAAAATCCTTTATCAATAAAATTGAGCTGACTTTTAAGAGATGTAAATTCAAGACTTAAATCAATCCCGCCATTGCTATTATAATCTCCTGACCCCTCTAAATTTTGTAGCTCTTTAATATAAGATCCTGCAGATCCAAGATTTCCAGGAGTAGCTAGATCATTGAATTCAATATTAAATGAGTCAGATGCGGATTGATTTTCCTCAGCCGTATTACCCTTAAACAATCCATGATCATATTCTGAACTATTTCCAATCCAGGCCAGTCCGAGGCTTACATCGACCCCTCCCCCACTGGCTGATGATTTGCTAGCTGATATATTAAGATCCGAAGAGGATGGAACTCCGAGATCGGTCGTTCCGCTAGGAATATTTATACTACCTAAACTAACCCCGTCTAAACCCTCAATAGCTGTAGAATCTCGATACAGCCCACCCGCAAAATTTGATCGCACCTTCGATAGATTGGCAAGTAATGGAATATTATAAAGAGATACAGAATAAGTACCAGAATCTGCTCTAACATTAGATAGTGATGTAATCGGATATGGGGATATCTCCGCGGTATTTGTTAAATCAACAAGGTCGGATATTGAAACTTCTACGGATGGAATATTAAAATTAATACTGCCAGAGTTGGTAGTTGTAGAGCCTTTGTGCGTTAGTAAACCCGAGGAGTAGTTTGCAGTAAACGTGCTAGCCGATGTACCGATAGACACAGTTACGCCAGAGCTATCCGAAGTAACAGTAGCACCTGTTAAGCTAAACGCCTGCGAATCTATAGTATCAGAAGTTGTAATTAAATCCGCATTCTTCTCTGTAATAACCGGAAGGAATACTGTGCTTCCTGTCTCAAATTTCAAATCTTGGCCTAACGATACTGGATTAGTGTCGTAGACATCTAAATTAAATGTTCCGCCAATACTTACGGCAGTACCTAAGCTAATTTTTGCTGTTGAAAGAAAAGTCGAACCTAAGCTAGGAGTACCTTCTTTAAGCAAAGCTAAGTCAAAGGTTTCTCCTGATATACTTACAGTTTCAAGATTACCGCACTCTCCGTTCGAAAGCTCTAGATTTTTGGATACAAAAAGATCCGAACCAAATCCATGAGAGTTTAGATTTTTCTTATCAGCTTCAAAATTCAGCAGATTCTTTTTTTGATCTAGATGGTATCTGCTAAGCTCTTGGGATAGCTGTACAAGCTGAGCTTTGTAGCCGGCAGCGTTTTTAGATAGCGTGTTAGACAGTCCTTTGGCTAAATTAGAACTGCTTGTATCTTTGCTTTTTCTTAGAGAAGCTTCAGTCAATAACCCGTCAGCGTTTGACATGTCTGGAGATTCGTCACTTCCAATGCTCGCATAGTTTCCATTGGATGTTGACCCGGTAGATGCTTCAAATATGGAGGGGAGAACAACGGTTTCTGCAGGCTCATCCGAGCATTCGCATGAGCTCCATACAAATATTTCATAGTTTCCAACGGGTGCTGAAATACTTTCCTCAGTCTCACTTGTTGGCTCAGCAGAGGCTGGATGAACTAATGTATTATAAGCCAACCCAACATATCTACATATTTTCTTGGGGGGCTCCGGCTCCTCGGCCTCGCTACCCTCTTCCGGCTCTTCGGCTACAGGTTCGCGGCATAGTAAAATAAGAACATCTCCGTTGTTTACTTGCTGGCTGGTACCATACCTATCTGCTGCTCCCTGGACAAAGGCATCGCGGGCAAGGTCGCGGGTCATATTATTGCAGGATTTCGGAGCAATCCAATGAGTTTTAAAGCTTGGACCTGCTGTAGTCTGAACGCTTATAAAATCATCCGAGCTAGAGTCCTCATCATCATCAAAATCTTCGTCCTCCGACTCAAGACCTGCGAGCTCACGGCTTTTAAAATCGTCTATTACCCTACGAACATCGTCCTCGAAGAACGGATCGACTTCGGTCTCTTGCTCAAGGTCTTCGACCTGCGAGCTTAAAGCTGCGAGCTTAGATTCGAGCTCTTCAAACTTTTGATCATCCTCCAACATATGTAATGGCTACCTTCCAGATCTTCTCAGATCCTTTTGAAAATAGAGGAGTTATTGATGTTTTTGTTTGGCCGAAAGTACCTGAGCTGGAGGACCAGCTATAGCCTGCTTTGGTCATAGTCCAAGAGATGTTTCCTTTTATAGATTTTACGAGAGCGCCTCTAAAGTTTGCGAGATCGGAGTCTTTAAAAGGTATCACTCCATCAGAACCGGCTTTACCAGAGGGCTCCGCAGTAAAGTCAAGAATTAAGGAGTTTCCAGAAACAGAGCCAACATTCTTACCGTCAATAGACAAAGAATTGTTTCCGCCCCAAACGCTATTTTTAATAATGTTTCTAAAGTAAGTTGTTTTATCTTCTTTATCTGTAACGGCGTAATCATAGCTGACGGTTGGGCTAAAAGATACAGATGCAGATCCACCACCAATCTCCGCGAGATTCGATGGAATCGAATTAGCCCGCACAAAAAAGTTATATGTCATTGCCCGAGTCGTGTAAGAAACACTTCCAGAAGATGCTAGGGATTCCGAGGTGTACAAGCCGTTACCGTCAAAGCCTACAACATTAACCGAAGAAGTTCTATTCCTATTCCCGCTCCCAGTACCGAGAATCCAGTATGGTGCGGCATGGGTAACCCATTCGACCGTCCATACATCTAGTCCGGAACCAGCTTGGGTCATTACAGAATATCCTTCCATCCAATTCCCTGAGCTCGCAATAGCTCCGGCAAATGTTCCAAGGCTTCCGGATCCGACCTGCGGGATATCGGTACCAAATCCGTGATCAGTATCCGCATTATCGACATTATAATTCTTAGATCCTGGAGTAGCGGATCTTATCCATGCGGGTGCATACTCCCAGGGATCTTCCGCATATGTACTAGCTTGGCTAGGGTGTTTAGCCCACAAGGTTCCATATCCGAGAGCCGTATCATTATTGCGAAGAACAGCGAAGCGTTTGCGCACACGGATTAAATCATTGGTCTGTGTATACGCCTCTTGAATCGCACTCGTACTAATCTGTAAAAATTCGCGAACAAGATATGCTTTATCTAATGTCCCGCTTGCGGGAGCGAGAGTCTGCTCGATTAAATAATAATCAAGAAATTCTTCGTCCGTACTGCCATAAGGTAAGAACAACGGGTTTGTAGAATCAACAATACCAGCAAGTGTAGCCCGTGGGCCTTGGACAACATAGCGACGAGATACTTTGCTAAACCCGGTACGCTTATCAGAAGATACCTGCGGACGGCCGAGCAGCCTGATTGTCAGGTCTCTGCTCATATACTTACCAGCCCGGACGCTTGGTTAAACGAAGAGAACCTTTATGCTTTTGAGGTGAGACCAAAGTCCTAAGTCTTTTTCTAGCTTCCTCCCCTATTCGCATTAAGACTTCACGATTGTCTCCATTGTACCTTGGATCCGCGAGCATCTTAGCCTGTGCGATAGGAAATAATATATCCCATACAGTATCAGATGGCATGCGTGGTTCATCGGTATCTAGTTCAAGCTCGGAAGGTAGAACATTAGCAAAGAATTCAACCTCATATGCTTTATCAGGAATTGGATAGAGATATAATCGAGGGATTACTTTTCCATCCTCTCCCTGATTTCGGCTATCTAAATAGTACCAGATTGGACGGCCGATCTCGGGTTCATTATCTTTAAATTGTGGAAAGTTTAATCCTCTTCCGCTAGGTGCTCGAAAGTCCCAACTAAATATAGCACGCGCACGGATCTCATCCTCCGGTCCTTTCATTGGAGAGAGTGGTCCCTCTCCTAAGAGCTCAGGAATCTTATCAACCGATACAATGTTTGATGATAGTTCTACCCCAGGAATACCTTCTGGAAAGGATACTTCGAATCGTTTCTGTGCCCACATTGGACGCTTCCCATCAATTGGAAGATAGCATTCGCGGTATGCTTGGTTTACGCACATACCAACACGCTTCTGGTCAATAGGTGGGAGATCAGAAACTTCGCTCGCACCCAGCATGGACGCAAGCTGATCTTTTAGATCTAAATATGTAATGGCGGCCATTGTAACATATTACGCAGGCTGTATTTCTTTCTCTACCGGTTGCTTCTTGCGACCTTTGGCCTTTGGCTTTGTGCTTGCGACCTCTGCCTCTGCCAATGATTGCTTGATCATTCCTTCTTTTACGAGTCTAGCTTCCGGAATTTCCGGCTCGGTCTCGGGAGCAAGCCAAACGGAAAAGAACATGGTTTTGTAAAGTCTTCCCTGAGTCCGAAAGATATCATCTACCTCTTTTTGATTCTTAGGCTCATAGGCATAATGTCTAATTTCCTTATCCCATATAAAATTGTATCGCACCTGGCTCATTCCTTTTACGCGAATGGATGGTGTCGTGCCCATTTGATCTCTCTTACCAATAATTATAATTTTCATGACTTTATTTGTTATATAAAAAGCCCCCCGCCCAATATTCAGGACGGGGGGCCAAGTTTTAGGGTTGGATTGTAGAAATCCTAGCCGGCATAGAACTTACGCTTGGGTCAACGATAAGCCAGGAACCTGACGAACAACTTCGATGAGTTGTACGGAAGGAACGCGACCACGTGTGTCCTTGCGAGCAGCCATACCGTAGACGGACTGAACACCAACAGCGCTCAAATGAGCTTCGTTTCCGGAGTTGGCGAAGTCGTCGTAATGGAAGATTTGCTCACCGTAGATCTTGCCTTTAGCGAAGTACATAGCGTCTTTACCCATCGCAAGTGCGTATCCGATAGGAGTTCCGATCGAATTAGCTTGAACGAATAAGGAACCTTGTGCGAATACGTTGTCAGTCTTGGTCGCAACCAAGGTGTCAGTTTTTTCGGTTAAGGTTATGCTATTAACAGTAGTAGTAGCTCCAACGGTGTATTCATACAGTTTGTATGCACCTGCTGTATCGATAGCCAAGATGTAATTATCCCCCTCATCGATTGCGAAGGTTTCTCCTCCGCCACCAGGGATGTTAATGGATACACCACGGAAGTTTGCGGTGTAATCTCCGTCACCACCACCGATAACAAGGTCGGAACCCGATTGAGTCAAGGTATCGAAGTTGTAGAAGGTAGGAAGTAATGGAGAACCTTGGCGTCCACGAGCGGTGTCGATAAGAACATTATGGTTAGCAATTATGTTGTTGTCCCATTTAGCATAGCTTCCGGAAAACAATTTGTTCTCTGGCCCACGGCTGTCGGCTTGAGTAATTGCTTCCAAGTAGTCGGGATCAGAACGCAATGGGCGTAAGCATGCGTCTGGTGCGAAGAACAAGTAACCAGGAATTTCTTGGTTTTCGTCTCCACCAGTGTTCATTGGCTCAGCGCCATTGGCGATAAGTGCTTGCTTAGCTTCTTGGATGATGTCGGTGCTTAAGCCGTCAACATATTTAAGCTCTTTGCCTGCTCCTGTTCCGTATCCGGAAAGAACATTTGAAGATCCTTTAGCGGTGCAGATTTGACGCAATGCATATTGAATTTGGTCTTGCTCGGTACGGGACATCCACTCGGACATGACTTCAGCTGAAAGCTGGTCAATGGTCTTACCGGTGAATCTCATAAGTTTCAGGACTTGGGTCCAGGAAACAGCGTGACGAACGAGATCGATTTCAACGGAGAATGTTCCGAAATCAAGAGTATCGGTAGCATTCTTTAAGATTTCTTCACCACGTACACCTTGTCCACGGATAGGAGCAACAGTTGTGAAAGTAATCTTGTCAGATCCGCCTGCGCTAAGATCGCGTTTTTCAGTGATTGGTTTACCGCTTCCTTCGCCGCCGATGAACTTTGCGAATACATTTTTCTCTCTTGCGTCGCGAGTTACAAGCTCGGACCAGAGGCGTGAGCGCAAGTCAGATTGGGAATCGCCTTTAAGGAGATCAGCGTAGGATTTAGTGTTTGATATTAGATCAACATTGCCTAACTCACCTTGGCCAAAAATTTGGGCGTTGGTTGCGTTAGCTGGTGGGAATGATTTTTCAGCCATTTTATTTATTTATTTAAGATTAGGTTTTAGTACTCCTAACTACCTTCTTGGCTGTGCTCCACCAGGGGATCCTAATAGCGAATAAATATCTTTAGTATTCATATTGGGAAGCTGTTGGAGTAAACCTTCGGGGGTAGCCGGAGTGTTTACAGGTTGTGCCGTAGTCCCAGTCGTCAATACTTTGGCCTGTGTACCCATTTGCGGAGCGGTTTGTTGAGGAACCTGAGGAGCTGGAGCGGGCTGAGCCTGCGGTGCCTGCTGCATCGGGTTAATCGAAGCAAATTCGCTTGCTATGAGTTCTGGCCATCGTGGTGATTCAAAGACTGCGGCGTAGTCGGGGTCGGACTGAGCCTGCGATACGAAATCATCAAACTGTTTACGATAAACGGATTGTTTGTCCTGCAGCTGAGGAAATCGATTGTAGACTCTGTCGCGGCTATCCATCGCTTTAGAACGATGGGATTGATAAACTTGCTGCTCTCTTTCTTGCTCCACTTGCTGTTTACGGAGAGTCAAGTTTTGCAGTTGAAGTTCTTTTTTCATGATCTCACGCTGAAGCCTAAGTGCTTCGGTGGTCTCTAGATCTTCTGCTGCTTTCTCGACTGATCCTTCAAGCTCCAGAATGGATGCGCGAATTTCGTCAGATTCTTTATCGATGCCACTGATTGGGTCGGGCTCGGACGCCTCGACTTGCTCCTGATTGGGCGAAATAGATTGAGATACAGGTTCGGCAGTTTGTCCGTAAATTATTCGGGATGCGTCGGCGAAGGATCCTCCAAAGCCCTCAGACCTGTAAAGGTCGATGACTTGCTGATCTAACTCGTTACGGGGACGGATTCGTCTCTTCCCGAGCTTTTCCTCTTCGGTTTCTTCAATCTCGGACTCAGGGGCTAATGCCTCTGCTTCCGGCTGAAGTTCTTCGACTTGCGACTCTTGGCCTACGGTCTCAGTCTCCGGGATTTGCTCCTCGGCTACGGTCTCAGGTTGCGGGTCGTTGGTCTCCGGCGTTACTCCTAATGCATTACGAATATCGTCGGTTGACGCATTCTCAATGCTGAACTGTTCCTCTTCAATTTGCGGGGAGTGAACCTCCGCGGTAGATGTTTCCATACCGCGAAGATATACATTGGGCTACAAATATGTAACCGGTTGGAATGCCTTTTATAACAGGCATTTAATCTGATTTAGCAGCTAAAAGCTTTAAATCTTATAAAATCAGCCGTATGTGCCTTTTTTAACAGGCTTTTTCTCGCCCTTCTTAGCTTTTCCTTTTCCTTTTTCAGATAAGCAGGTTCTAAATTTTGCACACAGAGCTTTCTTTTTCTCTGGGCAGCCTTCGCAATGTTTAAATGCCATGATTCAGTCTTTCTTGTTTCGAATTAAATTAATCAGCTTGGTAATCATGTATACCGTAGTAACGACACCGCATATGCAAGCGATTGCCTCGTTCCATTGACCGATAGAAATCGTGGCGACTGTGCCGGTCCATCCTAGTATTGCTGCGTTGTCCGTAATCATTGTTATCATGTGTCGAAAAAACTGTTTGTACTTTTCTTTATGTTTTGTACGAGCTTCCGCCCGTGCCAGAAATTGAATACCACGTATAGGACCATCGCCAGGGCTGCGATCATTAGGATGTCGTACACCCCATTTATCATCTTCTCGAACCATCCGCGTTCTTCTTTGAGTTTAAGCTCTACCAATTTTGATACATCTCCTTCGCTTAAAGCTTTTAGCTTTTCAGCCTGAGATTGAACGGTATCACTTTCTTTTATTATCTGCCCTGCGGCAGCTCCTAGACCCGCTCCAGCAAATGCTGTTCCCGGGCCTCCGATTGCGCCCACTCCTCCACCAACAGCCCCCAGGGCGGTAGGTGCAAAGGTCTTCATGCTACACGACGAAGTCATGGCTGCGATTATATAGATCGCAACGAGGACTAGAACTGTAGTGAATAATCGCATAGATGAAAAGGGGCCGGAGAGATAGCCCTCCGACCCCCGTTCAAGTCATGAATGTCTGGTAGTGTAGGGAGGAATTTTTATCCGAGAGCGGCTACAAACTCTGCCAAGGAACCAAGGTTGTCAGATCCGATGAATACATCGTTAACTTTGATGTCCATAAGCTCAGCGTTTGCGTCGTCACCAGAAATGTCGGTCGAAGCAGCGGTAGCTGAAGTTTTGTAGCATACGAATTTGTCTTCACCTTCGTCGAATACCAATGCAACATTGTCCTCAGAGCTTCCGCGCTCCATGATCAATCCAACATCGTTTCCGTTGTTAGTGTTGTCTGCAGCTCCGTCATTTAAGAGCATGATCGAGTCTTTAACTTGGGAGTTAACAGTTTCGAGACTGGTGGTAGTACCTTGAACGGTAAGATTACCGCTGAGTACCAAATCAGTTCCGTTAATCGCTCCAGTAAAGCTTGCGCCAGAAAGGTTAGCCTTTGCAGCGTCTAATGCAGCGTCAGCGGTTGAACGAAGAGTAGCCTCACCAGATACTGCGGTCTGACGATCGGAGATTTCAGATGCGAGATTAGTAGTAAGAGTTGCGTCAGCAGCGATACGAGCGGCTTCTTCGGTGTCAATTTCACCTTGAAGTGCGGTATCAGCAGCAGCACGTGCGGTAGCTTCACCAGTTACTGCAGTCTGACGATCAGAGATTTCCGATGCGAGATTGGTAGTAAGAGTAGTGTCAGCTGCAATACGAGCAGCTTCTTCGGTGTCAATTTCACCTTGAAGTGCGGTATCAGCAGATGCTCTTGCGGTAGCTTCACCGGTTACTGCGGTTTGGCGATCAGTGATTTCAGATGCAAGATTGGTAGTAAGAGTTGCGTCAGCGGCAATTCTTGCAGTTTCTTCTGCATCAATATTTCCTTGAAGAGTGCTGTCCGCCGAGGTTCTTGCGCTAGCTTCACCAGTTACTGCTGCGATACGTGCGGTTTCCTCGGAGGAAATTGCGGTAGCATTAGCAGATTCAGCAGCACGCGCGGTGCTAGCTTCTGCGTCGATGTTAGCTTGTAAGGTTGTGTTTGCTGATCCGCGAGCCGCTGCTTCTGCAGCGATTGCTGCTTCTCTTGCGGTTGCTTCGGCTTCGACATTGGCTTGAACGCCGTCGACCTTGGTTTTTACGGATGCACCGATTTGTGAAAGAATGTTTGACATAGTATGTATATATTCTGGGTTATTTTTGGTTTAGTTAAAAAAAGGGTTTTGTATTCCTCCCCCTAGTCTTTGTGCTCCTATAATCCGCCTACCCACACGCTTTTTCAATCGGATGCTACCGTTTTCCAACCGGTCGCAAGAAGCGCTCATAATCGTTACTAATCGGAAATGGTCGCAAAAGAAATTCGATATCTTTCGCCAAGAATCATCCGGGAAAAGATGGATGTCTCTTCCGGTACTGTTCGTCGATGGGCGAAACAATATGGATGGGAACGAAAACTTGTTAATTCTCGCGTCATTCGATACCTCGCAAACGATGTAGAAAATAGTCTGGGGGTATCCTTTGAGTAACCTAGCCAGCGCTATCGGGTCTGCGGTTCGCAGCTCAACTGAGCATAACCGTGGATTGGTTAAAGTAGTAGATACAGAAGCAAATATACTTGCCCGGGAGAATGACCCCGTCGGATCGATCGCATTAGCTAGCGATACAAATAAGCTATATATCTATCTAGGATCCAGCTCCTGGGGAGCGATCGCTATTACGGTTTAGATAGGCTCCTCTGAGGTTACGAACCAGCTTGGGTCGCGGTCTACAAGCTCGGATGAATCAAAATGTTGGTCTGCTTTAAAAGGTCCTTCGGTTTTTACTCCGAATGCAAATAATCCGTAATCTGCATGCTCAGGATTCATAATCATATGACCTTCGCTTGACCCATTAAATCCAACAGTTCCTTTACCGTCGGGAAGGCCAAACGCAATCATCATTTCTGCTTCTTTAGCATCAAATTCCGCCGGTGTACTAAATAATTTATATTTCATATTAGGAAGGGACGGATGTTGAGAATGTAGGTTGAGAATTCGCAACTGTGGTTGCGTGATTACCGTTTCCAGAAATATCTTGGATTCCGGTCACAGTTCCGCCGTCTGTCGCACTGTCGGATTCACCCATTCTCCACCAACCGTTTGGTTGCAGGTCACCTAAATCTCCGGGAACCCCGTTGTTATATATGTCAGATATTTGTGAGGCGGTTAAGGGGCTATCCCAGAAAGAGGCTTCATCAAGCAGACCAGTAGTATTGTATCCAGTACCATAATCAACTTTCATTAGCTTGACAGAGTTAAAATAAAAGCCGGAGACAATACCGGATGTTGACGTCTGGTAACCGGAAATATCACCGGTATTACCGCTCGCAAGAGTGGCGGCATACGCGATAACCCCATCTATATAAATATCGTAACCGGTACCGTTATGGTTCATGACAATATTATGATACCCTGCGGCAAGACCGTCTCCGCTTGTAGGCACGTCGTAAGTTGTTTGCCAACCACCCGCGTAATAGCCTAAAAGATCCTTGTTTCCGTTCCAGTAACCCCAACCTAAGCCTTGTAGGCCTCCACCTAAACCTATTAACCAGCCAATATTTCCACCGGAACCAGAGATTAGTCCTGGTGAGCTAGTTACACTTAACCAGATAGACATACAACCTAAGGAGTGACCAGCTGTTCCTAAATCTCCTAAATTTAGATAGCTAGTTCCATCAAAGCTCACGCTGTAGTCGTTGGACATGGGTACCGCGCCGGTGCCATCGGAATCGAGCTGTATCCATTCGCCATCGGTCGCATCCCAGACGATGAATTGATTTGTGCTCGTCTCGAAATATGCTTTCCCGTCGGGGATACTATTAGTATTCGCCGATCGTGTTGCTACTGTATCAAGGGTTGCCATTAGAAAGGTTCTTCGCTCGTCCACGCAGGACCTCTCAAGATCGCAAGAATTTCTGCGTGACTATGCTCAGTCTTTCCGGCAAGGAAAGATGGTTGTGTGCCTTCGTACCGTGCTAGTATCTTTGATCCGTCTAAACTCTTACGACTGTACGATTCATCGATGTCGATAAGCTGGTCAAAATCGAAACCACTAACCTCGGAAGTATTTGCTATTACATATGTTCTCATATTAGTAAGGCGTGTTGGTTGAGTCGGTAGCTTTAGCTACAAAAGTAGCACCATTGTTAGTGCCGTTGTTAATTCCTGACTCATCGTTCGCATTATTTTCTAAACGATACAGCGAAGTATAATTAATGTAGCTGTAAGGTGTTGCTCTAATATCGTCTATTTCACTAAGTGTTAATTCACGAGTAAAGAAGGCGACTTCGTCTAAGTGACCTCCTAAGAAATTAGTAGGCGACGCCCCTCCTACTGCTCCTATTTGCATATTGTGATAACTTGTACTAGTCGTGGTGGTTAACCCAGAATTGCTTCCTATTAACGAGCCGTCTTTATACATCTTTAAAGTACCTCCATTACCTGAAGCAGTAACAGCTATATGATGCCAATCGTTGTCGGTAATAGCACTGGTTACATTTACAAAAATATCGTTTGCAGAATCTGCACCAGGTGAAACCACTACTCTTAATTGCTTCGCTGCACTTCTATTATCGTACCAACACATCACACCCGGTTGACTGCCTGTATTAGTGTTACCTAATAAAAACTGATTAGCCGCTGTGCTTGTGTGATCCGTGAACTTTACCCAACAAGTAAAACTAAACTCACAGGTCTGCTGTAGAAAATCAAATTTTTTGTTTGTATCAATGTAATCATTTGCACCGTCAAACAAAGCACTATAAGAATTGGACGGAAAAGAACCTGTAGCAAAACCACCATCGCTCTCCCATGACCGCCAAGCCGTGCCGTCCCACGCGACTATAGAACTGTTGGTATCATTAAAATATGCGCGACCTTTTGCGCTCGTATCGAGGCTCAGTGCATTGATCTCTGCTTGTGTTTTTACTTCAAATGTACTCATGAATAATTTGTAATTTTAGCTGTCAAAATTAAAGATGTGCCACGCGGATCCGTTCCATACTAAAATATTTCCTTCGTCCGATAATGCGGCGGTGCCAATTTCTTGGGTGCTATCCGCTAGGATTGTTGCTTCTGCACCAAATAGATCGATTTCAATATATCCGCTGGCCGAGCTGTCATTTGTGAAAATTTTCCAGACTGGCCCGGTTGCATTGGTGCAAAGATGTAGAGCATTGGTCTCGCGATTGACCACAAGATCGCCAGCGATTGGAGTTAGCAAATCGATCGCTGCCTGGTTTGCATATGTATTAATGTCGCTCACTTTGTATTTATGCTGCTGCTGGTTGATATTCGTGCCATGCGGATCCGTCGAAGATGTATAGCTTGTCAGTATCCGTTCCGTACATCACGGTACCAGTAGCATCTCCTTCGCGTAACCGGATGGATGATTCTGTATCCCCGGAAATATTAAGCGTCAAGGCGGCGGCTAAGCTGTCAGCTTGAATACTTGCGATATTGGATGCAGTCCATACAGAACCAGCCCAATAATAAATTGCGCTTGTATCACTGGCTACAGCAACGGTACCCTTCGGATCGCTTGCTCGGGCCAATATATTTGCTGCGGTATCATAGACCGAGACGGTAACATCAGCAGAGCTTGCCACAAAGTCGCCATAATTTCCAATAGCAGATTCAAGAGTGGTTACTTGACTACTTGTTGCTACATGGTTTGCAGCGGTAGGTTCGGGAACAATTAAAGGACCAGTAAGAGTACCACCGGCAAGATTTAATTTTTCTCCGAGCTTTCCGCTTAAAGAGGTTCCTAAGGCTTCTAAAATGCTGGGCATGCTCTATATATTCCTTGTTATTTAATAGTTCTCAATCGGATGGATGAACTTTTTTACGGTACTTGAACTGCTTGAATATTTGAGGGGCCTGCGGCTGGTTTTGGGCCGTTCAAAGCATCTAAAAATGATTCAAGGTCCAGACTGTCAGCAACTTCCTTCAAGGTGTCCATCTCTTCAGGTGCGCCAGATGTAATGTTTTCCACTTTTGTGGTATTAGTCTCAACCTTTTCTTCAAGCTCAACCATTTCAGATTTTAGTAAATATAAATCTTTTACTCGGCCGACAGACGATCCGGAAGAGGTTATAGTATTTTCGTTATCGTTCTCTCCAGCGGAATTAAATATTTTTATATCTCCCACGGCTTAGTTAGCTGTTACCCCCGTCAGTACGATGCCAATCGGTTCCGTCGTATATGAATAGATATCCGACATCCGAAGCATATTCAATGGTTCCGGCCGGCTCGGTAGTCTTAGCAACAATCGTGTCCTGACTCGCTTCGATATTAATATTAAGCGTAAGCTTTGCAGTAGATAGACCGGTCGGGCCGCTAGTCGGAGCATTAACGGATGCGCCTAACCCTGTAGGACCTTCGGCCGGAGCATTAACGGATGCGCCTAATCCTGTAGGACCCTCGGCCGGAGCATTAACGGATGCGCCTAATCCTGTAGGACCCTCGGCCGGAGCATTAACGGATGCGCCTAATCCTGTAGGACCCTCGGC
>Ga0206128_1001223_pt1 | contig 26597 bp, 34 predicted proteins | sample Helgoland_Spring_7_FD_148601 | JGI IMG/M metagenome (GOLD analysis project Ga0206128, IMG submission 148601) | Pelagic subsurface seawater microbial communities from Kabeltonne, Helgoland, North Sea - Helgoland_Spring_Bloom_20160426_1 | ecosystem: Environmental > Aquatic > Marine > Epipelagic ... | reverse complement strand
GGGGCCCGTCCCGGTCTTGTGATTGGTCGTAAAGGATCTGAGATCGAGAGGATGACCAATGAGATTTCTCAGCTCTGCGGTGGCTGCCAAGTGAAAGTTGACATCCTTGAGATTCGTAAGCCTGAACTTGATGCTCAGCTTGTCGCTGAAAATGTTGCCGTTCAGCTTGAACGTCGTATTGCATTTCGCCGGGCCATGAAACGTGCCATCCAAACAGGCATGGAATTCGGTGCAGAAGGTATTCGTATCCGTTGTGCAGGTCGCCTCGGTGGTGCTGATATTGCCCGCGCTGAATCATATCGTGAGGGCACAGTGCCGCTTCAGACACTCCGTGTGCCAATTGATTACGGTTTCGCGGAAGCCGCTACCGTCTACGGTATCATCGGCATCAAATGCTGGATCAACAAAAAGGAAGAAAAGGAACAAAAAGGTGGCGGCGGAGGTCGTCCCCGCGGTGGTCAACGCCGTGAACGTAACGATCGTAACAACGGCTAGTCGACAACTGCTAACTAGCAAATTCATATAACTAACAAATTTTAATTAGGAGGATAATATCATGCCATTAATGCCAAAAAGAGTGAAGTTCCGCAAGTCTCATCGCGGAAACCGCGGCGGAAACGCCCAGCGCGGAAACACCGTGAGCTTCGGTGACTTCGGCCTTCAGTGCCTCGGTCGCGGGTGGATGACTAACCGTCAGATCGAAGCCTGCCGTGTAGCTATCAACCGTAAACTTAAGCGTAAAGGTAAAGTTTGGATCCGTGTATTCCCTCACAAGTCTGTCACAGCAAAGCCTGCTGAAACTCGTATGGGTAAAGGTAAGGGTGCTGTTGAGGCTTGGGTGGCAGTCATTCGCCCAGGGACGATGCTTTTTGAAGTCGCTGGTGTTTCTGAATCAGCAGCAAAGGAAGCTCTCCGTTTGGCATCCTACAAGCTTGGTGTTCCCACTCGTTTCGTTGTCCGTGGAAACCACGGCTAAAGATTTACAATTTAGATAACCTACAAACAATTTTAAGCTATGGCCCAGTCCAATATCACAGAAATCCGCGAGCTCACTACTGAGGAGCTCATTAGCCGTCTTCGTGACCTCAAGCAGGAGGCACTCAACCTCCGCTTGCAGCAAGCGACGGGACAGCTGGAAAATACAGCACGCCGTAAACTCGTTCGTCGCGAGGTTGCACGTGTGCAAACTACACTCTCCGAGCGCCGTCTCCAGGGTTAAGCTAATTAACTAATTATTCAACATCATCAATCATGAGCGAATCTGAAACCAAAACACAAGGTATCCGCAAGACCCGCGTCGGTATTGTAATCTCCACATCCATGGATAAGACCATCGTCGTGGAATACACCAACCGCGTGCCCCACCCACGCTTCAAAAAGATCATTAAGCGATCCAAGAAGTTTTATGCCCACGATGAAAATGGTGAGGCTGCAGTAGGTGACAAGGTCAGCATTATCGAAACAAAGCCTATTTCTAAAAAGAAGTGCTGGAAGCTCCAAGAAGTTCTCACTCACTAATTCATCGGTATATTGCCTAGCGGCAATACCGGTAATTATTAATCACTAATAACCAACAAAAACATTTTACTGCCATGATCCAGATGGAATCCAAAGTTCAAATCGCCGATAACACCGGTGCACGTGTTGCCAAGATGATCGGCGTCATTGGCAAGCGTACTAAGGTGGCTCGTGTAGGCGATGTTATCACAGCTCACGTAAGGGAAGCTATCCCTACGGCAAGCATCAAAAAAGGCGAGGTCGTTAAGGCTGTCGTTGTTCGCTCTGCGTATCCCGTACGCCGTGCTGATGGTTCTGTGCTTCGTTTTGATAGCAACGCAATCGTTATTATCGACAAAGACGGAAACCCAAGAGGTACCCGTATCTTTGGCCCAGTTGCTCGTGAATTGCGCGATAGGCGCTACATGAAGATCGTATCACTCGCCCCTGAGGTTCTCTAATTAAACTATTAACTCTATTTACAATGCGTATTAAAACACACGTAAGAAAAGGTGACGAAGTCGAAGTTGTCGCAGGCAACCACAAGGGCAAACGCGGTACCGTTCTCTCAGTCAACGCGGCCAAGGGCCAAGTCGTTGTCGAGGGCGCTCGCGTCATGAAGAAGGCCATCCGCAAGTCGGAGCAAAACCCGGACGGCGGAATCATCGAACAAGATGGACCAATCGCCATCTCCAACGTCAAAAAAATCTCCTAAACACATTTTTCGACGTTTCCTCTTATGGAGCGTCGTTCAATAACCCCAGCGCTTAAGCGACCCAACAACAAGCTGACCCGCATACCATGAAACCAACACTACAATCCTACTACCAAGACAAGGTAGTCTCTACTCTCAAAGAGCAGCAAGGCTACACTAATCCACACCAGGTTCCCGTCCTGGAAAAAATCGTCGTTACAACTCACGTTGGCTCCGCTTCCGATCGTAAGCAAGCCGTTGAGGATGCCATCGAAGATATTTGCAAGATCACCGGGCAGAAGCCAAGTATCTCATACGCTCGTAAGAGTGTGGCAAACTTCAAGGTGCGTGAAGGTGAAGCTGTAGGTGCTCGTGTTACATTGCGTGGCAACCATATGTGGGAGTTTTTGGACCGTTTCATTAACATCACGGCACCCAATATTCGTGACTTCCGTGGCATTACTCCTAAGAGCTTTGACGGCCGTGGTAACTATGCTCTTGGCATTGACGACCAGTCTATTTTCCCTGAAATTGAGCTCGATAAGATTAAGCGTCAGCTTGGTTTTGATCTCATTTTTGTAACTTCCGCAAACACAGATGATGAGGGGCGCGCGCTTCTCAAGGCACTCGGCATGCCATTCCGTGAACCTAAGAAAGCCGACGATGCTGCTTAATTATCACGCAGCAATCAACGATTAACAATTTAAAGAATTACAAGCACTATGGCAGTTTTAAGTGACCCAATTTCTGACTTTCTCACCCGTCTGAAGAACGCATCACGCGCAGGCAACGAGACATTCAAGGCCCCTCATTCCAAAATCAAGGAGGCAATCGCAAAGATTCTCCAAGACGAGGGATACATCTGGAACTACGAGGTAGATTCCACAGGTAAGTTCCCTGAGATCAAGGTGAAAGTTAAGTATGCTGATAATGGCAATCCCATTCTCACAGATCTCAAGCGCGTATCCAAACCTGGAATACGACGTTATGTTGGTGCGGGGGAAATCCCGCGTGTCCTCAATGGCCTAGGAATATCCATCGTGTCTACCTCTAAGGGGCTCAAGACCGGTGCTGTTGCTCGTAGGGAAAAACTGGGAGGTGAAGTCCTCGCTTTTGTTTGGTAGTTCATTGCCCGTAAACATAAAATTAGGAATACAACATTATGTCACGTATTGGATTAAAAGATATAGCTCTTCCAGAAAAGGTCAGCGTCAAAGCTGGCAACAATGGTCTCGTTACCGTTGAAGGACCAAAAGGAAAGCTAGAGTGGACAATGCCAGCAGGCATTTCCGTAGAAGAGGCTGATGGCACAGTTACCGTAAAACGTGATTCTGAGCACCGCCGTCAGAAATCACTTCATGGAACATCCCGCAGCTTAATCAGCAACATGATTGAGGGCGTAAGTAACGGCTTTGTTAAAGAGCTGGAGATTCAAGGTGTTGGTTTTCGTGCTGCTGTCAAAGGTAAGGACTTGGACCTCAGCCTCGGCAAGAGCCACCCGATTCTGCACCCGATTCCTGAGGGGATTAAAGTCACAGTTGATCAGAACACCAACATCAAGGTGGAGGGTATCGATAAGCAAGTTGTCGGACAATTTGCGGCTGAAGTTCGCCGTTATTATCCACCTGAGCCATTTAAGGGCAAAGGTGTCCGCTACGTAGGTGAGCGAGTCCGCCGCAAGGCTGGTAAGAGCGTTCAGTAATCAAAATCAACCTGCATAATTAATTAAGCATCAAATTATTTTAGAACAATGAGCACTCTCAATCGTAAAAAAGTCCGTCAACGGATTCACCGTCGTATCCGTAAAAAGGTATCCGGCAACGCTACTTGCCCCCGTTTGGCTGTCAGCTATTCCAATCAGCACATCTATGCCCAGATCATTGATGATGTTGCTGGTGTCACACTGTGTGCAGCATCTAGTCTTGATAAAGGCCTAGAAAATGCAGCATCTAATCAAGCCACAGCCCAGAAGGTTGGTGAACTTGTCGCAAGCCGCGCCAAGGAAGCTAACATTTCAAAGGTGGTATTCGATCGTGGTGGTCACCTCTACCACGGAAAAATCAAAGCACTCGCAGACTCCGCTCGTGAGGCTGGACTTCAATTCTAATCCATTTCAAAACCATGGCTGATAATCAAAACGAAAATAGCACACCAGCTGAGGCAAGCAATGCCCCAGCACCTGAAGCCAAAGCAGAGACTGCACCGGCATCTGAAGCACCAGCATCTGCACCCGCAACTCAAGCGCCGGCACCCTCTAACGACTCAGGCAACCACCGTGGTGGTCGCGGCGGTCATGGTGGTGGACGTGGACGTGGTCGCCCACAAAGGCAAGCACCTCCGAAACCAATGACAGAAGACGGTAAGGAACTGACTGAAAAAGTCGTTTTCATCAACCGTTGTGCTACAGCTACTAAGGGTGGACGTCGCTTCAGCTTCTCTGCCCTGATGGTATCAGGTGACAAGGAAGGTCGAGTCGGAGTTGGCTTCGGCAAGGCTCAAGAAGTTTCAGAATGTATTCGTAAGGGTAGTGATGACGCCAAGCGTTCACTCGTCCGTATGAAGATTGTTGATGGAACGATCCCTCATGAGGTGCAAGCGGAGCACGGTGGTGGAGTTGTTTTACTCAAGCCTGCATGTCCCGGAACCGGTATTATTGCTGGTGGAGGAGTCCGTGCCGTTTGTGAAGCTGTTGGCATCACTGATGTCCTCGGTAAGTCTCTTGGCTCCAATAATCACTCTAATGTGGTCAAAGCTACTTTGAAGGCACTATCTCAACTCCGCACTCGTGAGGAAGTCCTCGCCAGCCGCGGAAAAAAAGTCAAGGAGTCGCTATAATCAGCGCTTACAATCAACTTTAAAATAAACATACAAAGATATGAATTTGCATAATCTCAAGCCAAATCGAGGAGCTAAGCACCGTGTTAAGCGTCTAGGCTGTGGCGAAAGCTCAGGCCTCGGCAAGACCTCAGGACGTGGCCATAAGGGTCAGAAGTCTCGCTCTGGTGGTGGCGTTCGCCCAGGTTTCGAAGGTGGTCAAATGCCACTTCACCGTCGTTTGCCCAAGCGCGGTTTTAATAACACTCGCTTCCAAGACAAAATCGCCGTTGTCAATGTTGCCTCACTTAATGAGCGCTTTGAAGATGGTGACACCGTCAACATGGGGACTCTTAAGGCAGCACGCCTTGTTAAGGGGACCTATGATGGTGTTAAAGTTTTGGGTAATGGTGACCTAGCTAAGAAGCTCACTATTGAAGGCTGCAAGGTCAGCGCATCAGCCAAAGAGAAAATCGAAAAGGCTGGAGGCTCTATTGCAGATGCTCAGAAAGTAGCGGAGTAAATCTGGGCTTCATTTCATGAAATAATCGATTCATGGAGAGGGAGTGCTTGAGCATTTCCTCTTTGTGCATACAATCCCTTTGACAAAGGAAACGGGTTCTGCCGATGCAGAATCTGAACAATAATAATTAAACTGATAATAGCACTCTAATGATCTCAGCATTCGCGAGCACATGGAAAGTCCCCGAACTTCGGGAGCGTATTCTTTTCACCTTAGCCATCGTAGTGATCGTCCGTTTGGGCGTGCACGTAACTCTCCCTGGAGTTGATGCCAGTGTTATTGCCGAATATTTGGCAGATAAACAAAAAAGCGGAGGCGATAGTGGCCCCGGTGCTGCCGTAGGAGCGATGCTCGGATTCTTCTCTGGTGGAGGCCTTCAAAAAATGGGCGTGTTTGCCCTGGGTATCATGCCTTACATCTCAGCATCTATTATGATGCAGTTGATGACCGCCGTTGTCCCCAAGCTTTCCAAGCTCGCTCGTGAGGACGGAGGCCGCCAAAAAATCAACCAATACACCCGTGTGATCACGATTATCATCGCACTGGTTCAGGGTTACTTACTGGCTATTAGTTTGAAAAACCCGGGCAATATCCCCGGGCTTCAAGGAATTTCTAAATTTGGCGAGGTCGTTCCTGATCACGGCTTTGTATTCATCGCCATGACCGTGTTGACGATCGTTACAGGCACATTATTACTGATGTGGCTCGGTGATCAGATCACTGAGCGTGGTTTGGGTAATGGTATTTCACTCATTATTACCGTAAACATTATTTCAGCCCTTCCAGGAGCCTTGGTTATTACATGGCAGACTCTTGTTTCAGGTGCAGATGCTGGCGTAGGAGCAGCCGCCTTCCTTGTCTTCTTGGTAGCCTTCCTCATTTTTGTCATTGCCGCGGTCATTGCCATCACTCAAGCCCAGCGTCGTATTGCCGTTCAATATGCAAAACGTGTTATGGGACGTAAACAGCTTGGTGGGCAGACTCAATATCTTCCACTGAAGGTCAATTATGCTGGCGTGATGCCGATCATTTTTGCCACGGCTATTTTATCATTACCTGCATTTGTTCTCTCGTCGGCGTTCCCTACCGCACAATGGTCACAGAACATTCAAAATGCTCTAGCCGGTGGTGGGCTTACTTATTATCTGGTCGCAGGCCTGATGATCTTTTTCTTCTCCTACTTCTGGGTGGCAACCATGTTCCAGCCGAGTGAGATTTCAGAGAACCTCAAGCGTAGTGGTGGTTATATTCCAGGCGTCCGCCCAGGTAAGCCAACGGCAGAGTTTTTGGACTTCACAATGACCCGCCTCACCTTTGCGGGTGCTATCTTCCTCACCATTATCTTTATTCTTCCATGGATTGTTTCTCAAATGCCTCGTGGCATCATCGGTAAGGAACTACCGTTCTTGGTGACTTCATTCTTTGGAGGCACTAGTTTGCTGATTCTTGTTGGTGTTTTACTCGATATGATGCGTCAGGTCGAAACTCACTTGCTGCAGCGCCACTATGATGGATTCCTGCGCAAAGGAAAAATCAAGGGACGTTACGATCGCCTCAAGAACACGGGTGAGCGTGCCTCTGGCGGCACCATTATTTATCTGTGGGCATTCATTGCTGCACTTATTGTAGCTGCTGTTTCTTACTGGATTTATCAAGGGAACTAACCTGGCGATTTTGCATTGTTTTTTCAAAGCCCGGGGTAGCATCAAGCACCTCGGGTTTTTTGTTTCTATAGCTATTAATTTGAGCTGTTCTGCCAGCCTATTCCATACATTAATGATTTCGTGAGTTCACCAGACCAAGATCGATTATTTGAAGAGATACTTGCTGCGCGTGAGCGCGTCTATGCTCTTGGAGATGTGACGCCACTGCAGCCGCTAGCATTACCCGAATCTAGCTGTGAGGTATGGGTAAAGCGGGAAGATCTAGGTCCCATTAAAGCTTACAAATGGCGTGGAGCTTATAATGCGATGGCTGCACTTACTGAAGAGCAGCGGAGCCAAGGTATTGTTACGGCTTCTGCAGGTAACCATGCTCAAGGTGTGGCGCTGGCCGCTAAGGCATTAAACTGTAAGGCTGTCATCTATATGCCACGTGCGACACCTGAGGTGAAACGTAGTGAAGTGCAGCGCATAGGTGCAGAAATGGTGGAAATCAGACTGGTCGGTGACACTTATGATGAAGCCGGTCATGCCGCCCGATATTTTTGTGAGCAATGTGATGGCGTATATGTCCACCCTTATGATGATGTCATGGTTATGGGTGGGCAGGGGACCTTAGCTGATGAAGTCGTGATGAGCGGGCATGGACCATTTGACCGCGTGTATGTGGCTATAGGCGGTGGCGGTCTTGCTGCTGCACTGAGCTGCTGGCTTAAGAAATATTGGCCTGAGGTCAATATTTACGGGGTTGAGGGTGTTGAGCAAGCTTCTATGGCCGCGGCCATGAAGGCGGGGCATCCGGTGAGTCTGGATTATGTTGATGTTTTTTGTGATGGTACTGCGGTGAGAAAAGCCGGCACGCTGACTTACGAATATTGTTCGAAGCTACTTGATGGCATGGTTACGGTCACGAATGATGAGGTGTGCCACTCGATTCGAACTCTCTGGGAGAGCTCTCGTATTATCCCTGAACCAAGCGGGGCGATGGCCTTGGCTGGTTTTCAGAAGCACTTTGACGAGGGGCTAGTTGAGCCTGGAGCAAAGGTCCTGTGTATAGTCAGCGGAGCAAATATGGATTTTGCCCAGTTAGGGGCGATAGCCCATCGTGCTGGGATAGGTCCTAAACACCGTAGGTTTCTCCGAGTTCCCATTCCAGAGGGGCGGGGCACACTCGTTGACTTTCTGACTCAGCTTCCCCGTGAGACGAGTATCATCGATTTGCAATACGGTAGGATTGATTCGGCTGTGCAATACCCCGTATTAGGCTTGATCGGATCAGATCAGGAATACGACGATCTCGACGGGGTCCTTCAACAGCGTGGCGTCTCAGCGATTGATGTATCGAGGGATGAAGATGTCGACTATCGTATCATTAATTATGCGGCAGAGCTTTTTTCCTATCCTCTATTTATTAATATTGAGTTCCCTGAGCGTGCAGGAGCATTGCTTCAGTTTATGACCGAAGTTAAAGATCTAGCGAGCCTCTGCTATTTTAATTATGCCTATTCTGGAGAACGTGTTGGGCGTGCTCTTGTTGGTATGGAGTTCGAAACAGAAGCAGCACAAAAGTTCTGCCTAGAACAAATCATGGCCATGCCCACCAGTAACACAGGTTGTATTCGTGCTGCGCGTGAGGTGAGTGATGAGACATTCTTGCGTTTGACCGGCAAAAAGCGTGCGGTATCCAATAGCTGAATGTCCATTCCCTTCATTTAGGGCTTGCTTGCTTTCCCTTCAGACGTTAATTCCCCAGCACATCAATCACTTCCCATGGGTAAGCAACATAACAAAATCATCAAGCGTAGCCGTCGCAAAGAGTATTTGAAGCGTAAGAAAGATCAGGTGAAAGCCACCATCGCGCTGAAAAAATCTACGCCAGCTAAGAAGACTGCCAAAAAAGCTGCTAAGAAAGCAGCCGTAAAGAAGACAGCAGCCAAGAAGGCCGTAAAGAAAACGGCAGCCAAGAAGGCAGTAAAGAAAACGGCAGTGAAGAAGACAGCGGCTAAAAAGACAGCCAAAAAAGCGGCGAAGAAGGCTGCTCCCAAGAAGGAGGACTAAATGTCTCGAAAACGTATCTCTATTGAGTCGTTTTAAAATTTCGAAGCTGGCTGCGTATACTATATGCAGCCAGCTTTTTTTGTATCAAGCTTGAAGATTGAAGCTCGTAGTTGGCGGCTAGACGAGCTGAGCCCTTAGCTTGGATTACCTGCTGACATTGCTCCAGCCGGTGACTTCATCTTTGATAAATTCCACTGAGGCTCCATGACGGGGCACATAATGAACTGTGGGTTGAAAGCTGAGGCCGTGGTAGTGGCCGCGGCGTCCATAGCGCCCACAACCGTAGCCATATCCATAGTAAGGTGCTAAGCCGTAACTATAAACGGGGACCATTGTATTGTAGTGCCAACGCTCAAAGCTCTTGCCATGTTGGATGCCTGAGGTTTTTTGATCGGGGTTACCCATAGCGAGAAAAACAGCGGGTTTACTCATGCCGCGTGCAATTCTTCCTGTGCGCACTAATTTTTGCTCATTGGTGGTGAGTTTCTTAAACAGCTCGGGGTTGTGCTCAATACGCTTTTCAGGAGTGTTGCCGCAGCTCGCAAGTAGCACAGATAGAGGTAGAAGAAGGCAGATAAACAGTCGCATAATGAGTGAGCTTAGAGAGAAACCTGGCGGTTTGCAAATGGCCATTACTATAAAAAATCAAAAAAGATGAAGAAACATGCTTGCCAAATCAATGCAACAGCGAGCAAAGTTGGGCAAGCCCAATTAGCTTATTTGCGATACCACTATATTCCATGTCTGAAGAAATCATTCCAGCCGACGAACTAGATGAAGCCCTCAAGCGCTGCCCTGAATGGGAAGCTGAAGGCGAAGCCATCACCCGCATCATCGAATTTGAAGAATACATGGAGGGTATTGATTTTGTAAATGATCTCGCCGAGATTGTTAATGAAGCTCAACACTTTCCCGAGATCGATATCCGTGACCTTACGGTGACTATTCGTCTTAAAACGGCGGATGTAGGAGGTGTGACTGAAATTGATGTAGAGCTAGCCTCTCGCATCGATAACCTTGTCGATTAACTTTTGATAAGCTCGGTAGATCATCTCGATAGGATACCCAGCGCATAACACTTTACTAACCGGTAGCCTTGATCGTGAGGCTGCCGGTTTTTTCGTATAGGGTAGTGGCGTCTAAAGCGCTGTGATCTGTCAGCGGGCTAATAAGATTTGGTCGTTTTGCATGCCTGTTATTTTCTTCAGGCTGGAAACCAATCGCCACATAATGACCATGAGAATAACAAGCATGGGCAGGCCAATTACAGCAAAACCCCAGCCGGTTAGTTTAGCGACACCATCATTAAAGTCCTCCTGTGAGCCAGTGTTTTCTGTAAGGAAGTGAAGCGCCAAAAAGTAGTTCATCACCATACTTAGAAAAAAAGATCCGGCGAGTAACAGCGTGCCTGAGAAGATGAGCTTCTTATAATCAGCTTCAGCAGATTTTTCCTTGATGCGTTTTTCTATAGTTGGAATATCGAAGAAATCAGGGTTGTAGAGAAAGACTCTGATAAGGGGTGTTTTCGTCCAATGGGATACAAAGATGGTTACGCCAAAAACAAAAGGGATGGCAGCTTCCTTCAATGCAAACCATAGAGGGGCAGCGGTGTCTACTGTGCCGTTGTCTTTGTATGCCATGATGGCAATGCCACCAGTAAGCAGAATACTGACAATGCCGAGGATGGAAAAGAAGTTGGGCTTCCTCGTTTTGATGAGATGGTGAACGCCATAGATTACGGGCAGGGAGACGGCAACCAGCATTCCCGCCACTGGGCCAATGTGCCAGATCTTGTCACCATTTTTACCTAAAAAGCTAAGGGCTACGATAGGGATGAGAACATTCCACATGATATTGGCTAGTGGATGGTCTTGTTGTTTATTGGGCATGTTTCTTGTAGCTTAGTGAGCTTAGTTGTAGGCCTAGTTGAATTGGGCCAAACATTTTTGTTTATTGGGCATGTTTCTTGTAGCTTAGTGAGCTTAGTTGTAGGCCTAGTTGAATTGGGCCAAACATTGTTGCTCAGGTGTAAGATGTATATGATAAAACAACGGCAAGCCCTGCAGTAACAGGAATTGCCGTTGTATCTAAAGTGTTTATCAATTAAATTTTGCCGTAGATCGAGTTGCCAGTGGACAGTAGATCGTCGCAGCATTCTTTGAGGCGATCGCAAAGGCTCTGCTCGGCTTTTTTAAGGTAACCACGTGGGTCATAGGTTTTTTTGTTGCCCACTTCACCATCAATTTTAAGCACTCCTTCGATATTTTCGCACATGTGTTTAACGATAGGTCTAGTAAATGCATACTGAGTATCCGTATCGATGTTCATCTTAATGACGCCGTAGCCGAGGGTCTCGCGAATATCAGAAAGTTCTGATCCCGAACCACCATGGAAGACGAGATCCATTTCAGCGTCTTTACCGTATTTCTCCATGACTGCATTTTGACCGTCGCGTAGGATGGTGGGTTTCAGTTTTACTGAGCCGGGCTTGTAGGCGCCATGAACATTGCCAAAGGTGGCAGCAAACATGAAGCGGCCGATGCCATTGAGGGTTTCGTATACCTGGACCATGTCTTCGGTGCTGGTGTATAATTTTTCAGCAGGGAGGCCGGAAGTGTCATGGCCGTCCTCTTCTCCGCCGACACATCCAGCTTCAATTTCTAGAATGATGTTGAGCTCAGCACATTCTGCGAGCAATCCTTTGGATATGGTTAGGTTCTCATCGAGATCAACGACAGAGCCATCAAACATGTGAGAGTTGAATAAGGGGCCCTTGCCCTCTGCAATGCGCTTACGGGAAGCATCAAGAAGTGGTCGAAGGAAGCCGTCCACCTTTTCTGGGTGGCAGTGGTCGGTATGCAGGGCGACAAGCACATCGTATTTTTCAGCGAGCAAGTGCGTTGCTTCGGCTAGCACCATAGCTCCAAAGGCGTCATCTGCCACAGCTGTGCCTGATGCAAAGCCACCACCGCCGGTGGAAACTTGGATGATACCATCAGATCCGGATTCTGAAAATGCTTTCAGCGCACCATTGATAGTGGTGATGGAGGTGACGTTGATGGCGGGATATGCATAGCCGCCGTTTTGGGCGGCATCGAGCATGGCGACGTATTCTTGAGGAGTAGCAACTGGCATGACACTGGATTATCACAGACTTATCTGAGATGCAAGCGAAGCCAGTTACCACTGAGCTATAAATCCTCGATGACATCCACGCAGCAGCGTGTCCAGGTCTCGAGCCTGTCATAGAGGGGGCCGCGTAGGTCGTCGAGCGAGCATAGAGCAAGGTTGGCAATGGCATCCTCGTTTGCGTGGACATCAGCTGTTTCTAAATCGATTATATGAACAACGCCGAGGTGGACCTTTCCGACCTCATTAGAATCGTCGTTGAGTAGTGCGACAATCTTGTTGGTGTGACCACCTGTAATGTTGAGTTCCTCGTCAATTTCGCGTTCAACGCCGGCCATGTAGGTATCCATGCCTAAATGATCTTCGCGTTGGTCCACTGGGTTGATATGGCCACCAATGCCAATAGATACCTGAGCATGAAGGCGGGACTCGCCACCTGATTTACCGCGGGTGTAATGAAGGTATCGATCGCCTTGCTCATCTTTGACTCTAAAGATGCAATAAGGGATGAGCTGTTTATGGGAGGGGTCGCCTTCTGCCGCACCGCGATCCATGAAAAAATTATTCTCTGGATTGAGTAGTGAGGGTAGATAGCGCTCAACGTCAGTATTGATTCCTTGAAAATCACTGAGATTGTCAAAAAGTTGACGGGTGACAACGAGGATTTGTTCTCCTTGGTAATCTTTCATAATGATAATTGTTTGGTTAGTGCTTGGATGATTTGGAGCGGACATAATTAATGATGTGTTGATCATCATCACCTGATGCCCATACATGACGAAGAAAGTCGGAGGGATTGATATTGCCGTGATCTCGTAGGAATTTGCGATCGCCACCGCAGCCATACATAATGTCAGGATCGAGTTCGCCACGCAGTTTGGCGCGAGCCTTGGTCAGAATGCGAGGGAAGTAGTTTCTACCGTCAAGTGTATCACCAAAAGTAGGGAGATCACTTGTTCTGATCTCATGCTCGCTGAGAATACCCTTTTGCACGGTGAGGAAATAATCACGCCTTACGGCGGTTACAAGGAGCGCAGTAGATTCACTTGGCGTGCCTTCGTCGACAAGATCCTCTACAAAGTCGAACATCTCTCGGGGTTTGCACCCGATAGACTGAAGGAAGGTGATATCATCTGGCTCGTAATAGGATTGATAGACATGATTGCCACCGCGATATTTTTCTACGCAGTTGCGGAACAGCTTAAGAAATTGATCATTCCAAGTCATGGTGAGGCGAACGTATGAAGAAGTGCTGAGGGCGGATACAAAAACAGCGATCTGTTTGGTAAAAAAGATCGCTGCTTGAATTTAAAGATAAATGACTAGTTGGCTCGTCCTGAGTAAGACGACTCCGCAGTATTGATTTTCAGCTTGTCGCCGATTTTAACGAAGAGAGGCACTTGAACAACGAGGCCCGTCACCAGAGTAGCGGGTTTGGTGGGATTGTTGGCTGTGTCACCTTTGATGCCGTCAGAAGTATCCGTGACATCAAGCTCGACAACTGCAGGAACGTCGACGGTGACAGGGTTTTCTTCAAAAAAGGATCTCAGCATTCATTCCTTCAACAAGAAAGTTTTTGTTATCACCGATGAGTTCTGCGTTGAGAGTTATTGTTTCATAGGTTCCCATGTCCATGAAGTGAAAGCCTTGTGGATCTGAGTAGGAGAACTCGAGTTTCTGGCGATCGGTGTCGACGATTTCCACTTTGTCGCTGGAAGCGAAGCGGATGCTTTTTGTTTTTCCCGTCTGGAATGACCGAATGGTTGCTGCGATTAGAGCGTTGCCTTTGCCTGGTGTGCGGTGATCGAGGTTAAGAACGATGCCGGTTTCGCCCTCATATTTGATACATTGACCACGTTTGACGTGGGTTGCTACGATAGATGCCATAAGAGTATTGAGTTTTAGTTTTTGGGTTGATTGAGGGGGGATGAAAATTGAACGGCAGTGTGCTTGCTGGTCGGTAAGTTGCAAGGTTGAAGTGCCGTGAATCTGAGCTGAGTCACGGCCAGGATAGATGCACTTTGGTAGCTTCAATGCTACTGCGTAGCTCGTCGTAGCGTGACGGGGCGTGAAGCCTCACCCTCATCTCTAGCTGCTCACCCGACTCCAGTAGTACAGGCATGATAGGCACTTGGTAGCTGCGGATTGTTTTGTCTATTGGGATTTTGAGTGGGCGTGGCTCAGTCAGCGTGAGCCCTTCAAGTGGGCGCTTGCCCAGCATTAATTGGTTGCTTTCCTTGTCCGTTAGGTTGACCTCAATAAGGTCATTAATCTCGTTATATAAGCAGGGAAAAGCAATGATTGCTCCAGCTTGGTTATCGAGCGTGTAATTCAATTCTAGGAAGTAATCAGAATTATTTTTTTTGATGATTAAGGCATCAGTAACTTGAATAGACACCATGTTGAGATCAACCTGAGCTCCAACAGGGGTGCTCTTCACTGGTGCCACAGAGGTTTTCTGATTACCACAGGAAGCCAGCGCCAATGAGAAAATGGTGAGAAAACGAAGATGTCGTCTCATGAAATGATGCATCAGATAAGTTTAAGGCGTGCGAAGTCCTGAGTGTCGATGAGGCCGATGGGTTTTTGATCATGGTCTAAAACGACAATATCATCAATACGATGCGAGCCGATAGTGGTGATCGCTTCAGCGGCGAGCGAATCGGAAAATAAGGTGACGGGGTCGCATGTCATAAACTGGCTGACTGGCAGGTTTCCAATCTCGTTGTTTTCCTGATAAGACCTCGCGAAGTCACCGTGGGTAAATATACCCGCCATCGATCCGTCCTCATGGGTGATGATGCATGCGCCACTTCGAGCCTGGCTCATTTGTGACAGTGCATCTTGAATGGTGTTGGAAGGCTTGATAATCGCTAGGGAATCGCCACTGCGCATGATATCACTCACCTTGGTCAGTAAGGCTCTGCCGAGAGACCCTCCAGGGTGAAACTTCGAAAAGTCCTCCTCAGTGAAGCCTCTTGACTCCAGTAAAACCATGGCAAGAGCATCTCCCATGACTAGCATGGCGGTAGAGGAGGAGGTCGGAGCTAGATTAAGCGGGCAGGCTTCACGTTCTATTTCGGCGAGCAAAGTCGCATCGCTTTGCTCATCGAGAGTAGAGCCTCCTTTACCGGTGATACTGATGAGATCAATATCAAATCGCTTGATGAAGGGCAGTATGTCGAGCAGCTCTGAGGTTTCACCAGAATAAGAGAGGGCGATAATGGCGTCACCATCTGAAATAATACCCAGATCGCCATGGAGCGCATTTTGGGAGTTCAATACAACAGCCGTTGAGCCTGTCGAATTGAGAGTTTTTTGAGAGTTGCAGCGATTTTATGGCCAATATTACCCGATTTACCAATGCCGACGACGACGATTTTACCTCTGTTCTCAAGGCAATTTCTTAGCATGGACACAGCTTGGGCGAAGGAATCACTTAATGAGGCAGAAACTTTTTGCAGTTCTTCGATTTCCATCTCAAAGATCCGTCGCCCACGCTCCTCGTAGTTTACTTCGTTCACGGGTTTAGCTTTAGACAAAAGGGGGCAACTCTGAAAGATCAAAAGCGACCCGAATAATGATACAGAATATTTTATCTGATTTTTCTTGCCATAAAGGCAAAATGTGGCAATTTCCCGCCGCGCACAGCGCACCACTTTTGCGACCCGTTCGTCTAGTGGTTAGGACTCCGCCCTTTCACGGCGGCAACACGGGTTCGAGTCCCGTACGGGTTGCCATTTCACCCCAGCTCTGATCTTCAGGGTTGGGGTGAATTGTTTTTGAGACGTGTAAAAATATACGGGAGAAGCAGGCAGCGCCCTACATAGGCGGAGCGAAGCGCAGTCAACACGTATGCGGCGCATCAGCCCGCGTTTTGATTGAGAAGCGACTAAAGATAGCTTACGGGCTCGATGCAATCGAGATTGACCAAGAAGGCATCCATTGCATTCAGGGTGAGTTCGAAGTGCTTAGCGCTCACATTGAAGTTAAAAAAGCTGTGATTCATGCCCTCGTATTCAATGAGCTCACATTTATTTTTCTTGCGGCTCATCGCCTTGGCAAACTTAGCAATGTTTTGGTGGGCAACAATCGTGTCTGCTTTGCCATGAACGAGAAGCATTGGGCAGAGGCCCTTTTTGACGAGTTTTGAGGGGCTGAGTTGTAAGGCGTTTTTTGGATCAGCAAATCGCTCCATGCCGAGGCCTTTTTTGGTGGTGTCAACAATGGCACTTAAGGCGATCACACTTAATGGGCGTGGGGAGTAAGCTTCTGCAGTCTCTGTCTCGGGCATCATGGCGAGCGAGAGAGCCATGTGAGCCCCAGATGCAGCGCCCACAGCCGTAATTCTATTGGGGTCAAGCCCAAGCTCGGTGTGGTTATTCTTTAGCCATAACATGGCCTCTTGGGCATCTTCGATCGCATTCTCGGGTGTTGCCGCTGGGCCCGTTGACGATACTCGGTATTCAACAATGACAGCCACCATGCCCCGACTAGCAAAATGCATAGCGTGTGGAGCAAATTGAGTGGTCATGCTTACATCCCATAGACCACCATGAAAAAAGATGACGGCGGGCCTTGAATCTGAGGTTTGATGACCTTCAGGAAAGAAACAATGAGCTGTCAACTGGGCGTCATCAACGCTGCGGTAAGTGTAAGACTCAGCATCCTTGAGTAATTCAAGGTCTCGCTCCAAGCTGAGCGGCTTTGCCTTAGTAAGAGTGTTCATAATGGATGCTCAATGTAATGTTGTCATTGGTAATACATTCGCCAGCGGGCCCTGTTGTATGCGGTTGATGAGAAAAGGTTTGCCCTTAGCTGGAATTATTGTCCAATGGAAAGCGTGATGCAGGTCTATTTATTTCGTTTAGTGATGGTGGCGACATTGTCACTGGGAAGTGTCGGTTCTGCTGGAGCCCAGGTTTCAGATCAGAAGCTTAAGTTAGGGCAATCGCTTGATGAGGTCTATGCTTATTGGCGTGATGCGATGGTGAGCCGCGATTACCGAGCATGGCATCAGGTGAGCGCCACCCATCGAAGGGTCGCGCTCAAGAACCGCATCTTGTCTGAAAAGGGCGAATGGCCAGCAGATATTTTTAATGTGCCCGCGGTTCCACCCACACTCAAAGGTCTTAAAATGCTGAGGGCGCGCAATAAGGGCATGAGCGCAAAGTCTGTGTATTTTGGTAAAGTCAATTTCGGGGTAGGTGCGGCTCCCGCAGATAATCTTCTATTACTAAGTTTTGTGTATGAGGGTCGCGGTTGGAAATATGATACCGCAGAGTTTATCAACTTAGACAACTTGAAGGATGTAAGAGCCCAGATCGCATCAGGTAATCTTGCTTATGTCGATGAGCAGGCTTTTTTGCCTACAGGGGTGAAACCATCGATGCCTAATGAAGTCCCCAGAGCCAAATACATCGCAAAGGTATACTCATACTGTCCGGGCAGGGAGGTGAAGGTGAGGGTGAATAAGATCAGTAAACACCGCTTTCAAGACAACCAGCAATCAGAGGTTGTTATCGGCGGTGCTCGGGATGGAATCAATGAGCTTACCTATGAAATCAGAGATCTGCCCGGCTATCAGGGGGATGATCCCATCACCATACGTGTTTATCTGATGTCTCAGGTTCAGGGTATTAAGCCCATTAAGGTTTACCAGTATCAGACAAGGCAGGGGGAGAAACCTAAAGCACAGGATTCAGCCGTGTTTCAGGTGAATGGGGAAACGGCGGCAAAGATCCTCGGGCTACGTTGATGTAATTGCATCATCAGGCTTGCGACGGCATCAACCCAATCTTAGCCAGAAATATCTGCTTCTGGCCCAGCGCGATTTTGGACAGCGACCTCAAATATGAGGTTTTTTAGTTTTTTGATCAGTTTGGGGGGCTGCAAGGCGTTTTGTCCGAACGGTATTGGTATTACCTGATATTGCTTGGGAATGCCAATATTCATGAGCTCATTCAAATGAGCAGCTTCATTCCAACACCGAGAAAAATGCCGTGATGCTGATATAGCTATGAACGTGATATGAGAGTTGTAAATATCAGTAAGATATCGGCTTGAAATTCCTAGGGTATCTGTGCAAGAGACAGGCCGTCGTGGACCGGTGGATGCTTATCATAGCCATAATCCTTGCAGCTGTGGCAGCTGTGCAAGGGGCTCGTTACGTGCGCCGAGGTCACAGGTCTCGGTGGACGGTTTTATGGATGCTGTTTTGCTTTATCGCTCAGCTGACAATACTGAGTATTCGCGGTGAAATGCGTGCCAGTTGCCCTCTTGGAGACACGGGTGAGGTGTTGATCTTTTCCGCATGGTCGCTGACAATGTTTTATATGGCGGTGGGCTCTGTTTACCGGCTTTCCCTATTGGGGGTTTTTACAGCGCCGCTCGTCTGTTTTTTATTGTCGTTAGCCTTGATGCCGGGACTGCTTGACGCGAGCCCGGAACGCAAAACGGTGGTAGATGGGTGGAGGGAATCCCATGCTGCCTTTTCCGTGTTGGCATATGGAGCTTTAGGTTTAGCTGCTGTTGCGGGAGTGATGTTTATTGTGCTTAATAGGCAGTTGAAAGATGCGCTGATGAGCACGGGCTTGTTTGCCAACCTGCCACCGGCTCGTGACTTGAGTAAAGTTGTTGGGCGTTTGTTGTTACTTGGCTTTGCATTACTCACCTTAGGGCTTATCTGTGGTCTAGTGATGGAGAAGACAGGCGCTGCTAATAAGCATCTGTATGTCGCCCTTGGGCAATGGGCTGCGTATGCTGTTTTACTGATTTTAAAATGGTGGCGCGGAATGCCGCCAGTAAAGCTGGCCATGGCTGCGGTATTGCTCTTTGTGCTGTCTTTGATGATTTTCCCCCTGATCAACTAGATGGAATTGATATGCATGGGACTCAATCATGAAACCGCACCTGTCGAGGTGAGGGAGCATTTTGCAGTATCTGAGGATCAATTGGGTTCTCAAGCAAGAGCTTTGACGGAGCTGTCAACCATTGCTGAGGGCGTTGTAATATCAACATGCAACCGCATGGAAGTCTACGTGGCCGCAGAAGATCGCCAAATGGGATTGGATGTGCTGCGCCAGCATTTATCCGAAGGTCATGATGACGAGGATATGTCACACCTCTATCAAAAATGTGGAGATGATGCCAAACAGCACCTATTTGCACTGGTGTGTGGACTTGATTCTATGGTGCTGGGAGAGACGGAAATTTTCGGGCAAGTGAAACACGCCTACAAACAAGCTTTCGAGGCAGGTGCAACCAAAGGTATATTGAATCGTCTATTTCAAAAGTCGTTTGCGGTGGGTAAGCGCATCCGCACACATACACGTATTCAAATGGGTGCTACTTCGGTGGGTAATGTTGCCGTTGACCTGGCGGAGAAAATTTTTGGTAAGCTTAACGGTAGTCACGTCATGATCATCGGTGCCGGAGAGACGAGCCGACTGGTCGCTAAGAGCATGATCTCACGGGGGGCGAGCCAGTTGACGGTGACAAACAGATCTATTGAGCGGGCCAGGTCTTTGGCGGAGGAGCTCAATGGTGAGGTCGTTCCCTTTGACTCTTGGGAAGAAGCTCTTGTGAAGGCGGATGTGATCGTCTCTTCAACGGGTGCATCTGAACCCGTGTTACATGCATCTCAAATTGAGGCAGTACGTAAGAAGCGTAAGTTTCGTCCATTGTTTTTAATTGATATTGCAGTGCCACGAGATATTGAGGCACAGGCTGGCGACATCGAAGAGGTCTACCTCTACGACATTGATAAACTGCAGCAACTGGCGAGCCTCGCCAAAGAATCTCGAGCCAAGCAAGTTACACTCTGTGAACAAATGATCGCAGAGGAAATCAGTCAAACATCATGAAACCACTTGTCGTTGGAACACGAGGCAGCGCACTCGCCCTTGCCCAGGCGGATATGACCGAGCGCGCGCTGCAAGCTCATTTTCCTGAGCGCGAAATCGTGCGTAAAATCATCACCACAACCGGAGACAGGCGAACGGATGTGCCGCTCTCGGAAGTTGCCAAGGTGGAGGGGGTTTTCGACAAAGGGGTATTTATCAAAGAGCTTGAGCTTGCGCTGCAAAATGGTGAGGTCGACCTCGCTGTGCATAGCATGAAAGACGTGCCAACCGTGCTCGCGGACCAGTTTGAGGTGGTAGGTGCGCTTGAGCGTGCACCCGTGAGGGATGTGCTGGTATGTTCAGAAGCTGATAGCTTGGAAGCATTACCTGAGGGTGCGCTGGTTGCGACAGGTAGTGTTCGTAGACAAAGGCAATTACAATGGCTGAGGCCAGATATTAAAGTCGTCGATATCCGCGGAAATGTTCCTACTCGGTTACAGAAGCTCCGTGATAACAACGAGCTAGATGCAATCATGCTTGCCGAGGCAGGTTTGGTGAGACTTGGCTATGATTTGAGTGCGGAACTTGAGGGTGGACTGCATGCGGTTGCGATGCCGGCAGATGACTTTTTGCCTGCAGCAGGGCAGGGCATCGTGGGTTTTGAAATTCGTAAAGGAGATACAGATACACGGGCTTATATTGATGCCATCAACCACCATGAATCCATGATATTGCTGAGAGCGGAGCGAGAGTTTCTGCGCTTGTTGGATGCTGGATGTCACACCCCTGTTGGAGTGAGGTCATGGATCGAGGATGGTTCCATCCACATGAAGGCGAGGGTGTTTGATGAACATTCTGATGAAGAGCCAACGGAATCTGATGTTATAGGAGATTTGGCCGAGCCTGAGCAGGTGGCCGGTGAACTTTACAATACTTTGAAATGAGCGGGATATGCTACTTGGCTGGAGCCGGTCCTGGAGACCCGGGTTTGGTAACCCTAAAGGCAAAGCAGTGTATCGAGCAGGCAGATGTTCTTGTTTTCGATGCGCTCAGTAGTGCTGAGCTGCTGACATGGGTGAAGCCGGGATGCGAAACAATCGATGTTGGTAAACGTGCAGCAGACCATAAACTTCCCCAAGATCAGATCAACCAACTGCTGGTGGAGAAAGTTCGTGAGGGAAACGTTGTTGTCAGATTAAAAGGAGGGGACCCAATGATCTTTGGGCGAGGAGGAGAGGAGGCAGCGGCACTCTCTCAGGCAGGGCTGAAATTTGAAATTGTTCCGGGTATTTCATCGGCTTTTGCAGGGCCGATCTATGCGGGGATTCCTCTTACTCACAGGGAATATGGGTCACAACTTACCGTCTTCTCAGGACATGACTCCGTTGATAAGGCGAGCAGTGATTTGGATTATGCTCAGCTTGCCAAGGCGCCAGGAACCAAGATTTTTTTGATGGGGGTGGCAAGATTACGTGAGATTACCAGTAAGCTGGTTGAACATGGTGCTGAGCCTGCTACACCGATCGCGCTGACTCGCTGGGCAACCACGGGCAGGCAAAAAACAATCACTGGCACTTTGGCGGATATTGCCGATATTGCCGAAACAGAAAATTTCAAGGCGCCCGCCGTGGGCGTCATTGGTCACATTATTAACGAAATGGAAAATATCGAATGGTATGAAAAACGGCCCCTCAAGGGGAAACGCATTGTTGTCACCCGAAGCCAAGAGCAGGCCCCGGAATTAGTCAACAAGCTCAGCGAACTAGGAGCCGATGTCATCGAGCTTCCAGTATTAAAGATTTGCGACCCTGTTGATAAGAAGGGTTTCGCTGAGTGCGTCGTCAATGTGCACACCTATGATTGGCTGGTATTTAGCAGCACCAATGGTGTGCGTAGGTTTTTTGATGCGTTTTTTGCTCTCTATAAAGATGCGCGCAGCCTAGGGGGTGTGCGTATTGCGGCGGTAGGGCCAGGGACGCAAGCGGCCATTGAAAGCTATCGTTTTGCGGTGGATCTCGTCCCAGAACGTCATATTGCCGAAGGTCTGCTCGAGACATTTCAAAATGAGCATAGTATTGATAGCCAGACGATGCTCTGGGTGCGTCCTGAAAATGCTCGCCCCGTGCTTGTTGATGGTTTGACAGAGCAGAATGCTATTGTTGACGAGTGTATTGCTTACCGTATCGAGGCTGAAAAAGATGATCCCACGGGAGCGGTGGAGCGTCTCTCAGAGGAGGGGGCGGACATGATCACCTTCACCAGTTCCTCAACAGCAAAGTATTTTCATGATCTTGGTCTGCCATGGCCTGGTGATTGTGTCGCGGTAAGCATCGGCCCAATAACCACCGCCAAACTCAAAGATTTGGGACGTGAGCAGCTCATTGAGGCTGAAAGCCACAGTATTGAGGGCATTGTGACAGCTATTGTTGAGCAGCTCAGTGGCAGTTAATACGTTATTTAGCTTGCACGAGAGCGCGCTAGAGGGCAGTATTCAGCTCCTTACAATAGTATCTTTATAAACAAACTAAGGTTTAAATGATTCATTTTCCCGATTACGCACCGCTTGGTGACGACCAAAAGAAGCAACTTTCATTATCACTAGGTTCCTTAAGCCCAGAGCAATTGGCTTGGGTGAGTGGTTTTATTGCCGGCTCTGGCAACGCCAATCAACTTGTCTCTGCTGATGCTGGCTCTACAGCTTCGGTGAGCTCGGCAAGTCAGTCGATCACCGTACTTTATGGAACGGAGTCCGGAAACTCGGAAGCACTGGCTAGTCAGCTTGTTTCTCAGGCGAAGCAAAAGGGTTACCGGCCACAGTTACTTAATATGGCTGACGCTACACTTGCCAGCCTTGGGGAGTCAGAGCGTTTACTCGTCGTGGTAAGCACCTGGGGTGATGGTGAGCCACCAGAATCTTCGGAAGCTTTCTACAACGAGCTGATGGAGGGTGAGCTTGCACTAGGTGGAGTTGAATTTTCTGTCTGTGCTTTGGGAGACACGAGTTACGACCTGTTTTGCCAAACAGGTAAGGACATCGATGCGAGGTTAGAAAAACTCGGAGCCAAGCGTGTAGTCGATCGTGTCGATTGTGACCTTGAGTTTGATGAAGCTTTTGCAGGCTGGAGTCATTCAGTTTGGACTGAGTTTGGAGCCGGTGCGGCAGTGGCTGCACCGTCAGCTTTGCAGCAGAGCCAACAGCTTGTTTTTGATAAGAAGAACCCTTTCCCTGCTGAGGTCATCGAGAACCAACTGCTTAGCAGTAGTCGTTCAGCAAAAGAGACCTACCATATTGAGCTTTCGCTTGAAGGTTCGGGCTTTGATTACCAGCCAGGTGACGTGCTTGGTGTGATCCCACGAAACTCTGACGATGTAGTGACGGCTTTCCTCAAAGCTAGCGGTCTCGATGGTAGCACGGAAGTGGAGCATCACGTCATCGGCAAAATGCCCTTGGTCAACGCGCTGACGACAGAGCTCGATATTACCGGCTTGTCTCGTAAGGTAGCGGCTTCATGGCAACAGATTTGCGGCTCAGAGGAGTTGGCTGAGTTGCTGGCACCTGAGTCTAAAGAGAAGTTCAAGGAATGGAGCTTTGGGCGTCAGATTATTGACTTGCTTGAGTTTTATCCGGCCAAAACATTGAAGCCTCAGCAGCTTGTTGATATTTTGCGTAAGCTTCCGGTTCGCTTGTATTCAATAGCATCTAGTTTCAAGGCGCATCCAGGAGAAGTTCATATGACGGTGGCGGCAGTGAGATACAACACCCATGACAAAACTCGAAAGGGCGTAGCCTCAACTTTCCTTGCTGATGACGCACCGAAGGGTTCGAAGGTTTCTGTATACACTCATCACAACAAGAATTTCCGCCTGCCTGATAGCAATGACACTCCGATTATCATGGTTGGGCCAGGCACCGGCATTGCGCCATTCCGAGCATTCATCGAAGAGCGTTCTGCGGCACAGGCTAAGGGAAACAGTTGGCTGTTCTTTGGCGATCAGCACTACAACGAAGACTTTCTCTATCAGCTTGAATGGCAGGAACACATGAAAAATGGTGCTTTATCGCGGATCGATGTGGCCTTCTCGCGCGACCAACCAGAAAAAGTTTACGTTCAGCATAAGCTAGCGGAACACGGCAAAGATATTTGGCAATGGTTGCAGAACGGGGCTCACTTTTATGTCTGTGGAGATGCCACGTATATGGCGAAAGATGTTAATCAAACCTTGATTGATATCATCGCAGCTCAGGGTGAAATGAGTCAAGAAGAGGCGGAAGCTTATGTTGCCGCATTGAAAAAAGACAAACGCTACCAGCGCGACGTTTATTAGGAGACGCTAAGCACAAACATATTTATCGGTTCGTTAGAGCCAATTACTAATCATATTATGAGCAAAGAGATAAAGCTATCGGCCAATGAGCCACTTAAAATCAACAGTGATTATTTGCGGGGAACCTTGGCTGAAGAAATTGCTGATGCCAGCACGGGTTCGATTGCAGCGGATAGTCAGCAGCTTAGCAAATTCCACGGTATGTATTTGCAGGATGACCGTGATGTCCGCAAAGAGCGCCGTCAAAAGAAGCTCGAAAAAGCATTTAGTTTTCTGATTCGGGTGCGCCTTCCAGCGGGAGTAGCCAGTCCTCAGCAATGGCTCGGAATGGACCGTATTGCTGACGAATACGCTAACGGAACACTCAAGATCACCACGCGTCAGACATGGCAGTTACACGGGGTGATTAAAAACAATCTGAAGTCTTCTATTCAGGCAATGGATAAGGTTCTTTTGGACTGTATTGCTGCCTGTGGAGACGTGAATCGTAATGTCATTTGTAATGCTAACCCACACTTGAGTGATGTGCACTCTGAGGCAGTTGAATTGTCACGCAAAATTAGCGAGCACCTGTTGCCACAGAGCCGAGCTTACCATGAGATTTTCCTCGATGAGGAAAAGGTGATTAGTAGTGAAGAACAAATCGAGCCGCTGTATGGCAAAACCTACTTGCCGCGTAAATTCAAAATCAACGTGGCGGTTCCTCCGGGTAACGATACGGATATTTATGCACAGTGCCTCTCCTTTATCGCGATTGTGGAAGCAGGGAAAATCGTCGGTTACAACGTGACCGTTGGTGGCGGTATGGGCATGACCCACGGCAAGGAAAACACCTTCCCTCGCACCGCAGATTTGATTGGTTTTGTTACTCCAGACAAGGCGGTAGATGTTGCTGAGAAGGTGATGCTGGTGCAGCGTGACTTTGGCGACCGCACAGACCGCAAGCAGTCTCGACTTAAGTATACGGTCGAACGCATGACGGCAGACGGCTTCCGCGATAAACTAGAGGAATACCTTGGCTATCAACTGGAGCCTGCGCGCGATTTCACCTTTGAATACAATGGCGATCGTTTCGGTTGGGTTCAGGATGATAAGGGAAGTCATCATCTGACTTTATTTGTTCCGGGTGGCCGGGTGTGTGATACTCCATCATCACCGATGAAGTCGGGCATTGCCGCTGTTGCTAAAATTCATAAGGGGGAGTTCCGCATGACGGCCAACCAAAACCTCGTTATTGCAAATATCAGTGACGAGCAAAGGCCAGAAAATGACGGCCAACCAAAACCTCGTTATTGCAAATATCAGTGACGAGCAAAGGCCAGAAATCGAAGCGATTCTGAAGGAATATAAGATTCTTAATAGCCATGAGCGCTCCGCACTTAGACTCAATTCGATTGCTTGTGTAGCCTTGCCTACATGCGGCTTGGCACTTGCCGAGGCTGAGCGTTATCTGCCTGATCTGATCACCGAGCTCGAGGAAGTTGTCGAGGAGGCTGGATTAAAACACGATGCGATTACGATACGTATGACCGGATGCCCTAATGGATGCGGTCGGCCGTTTCTTGCTGAGATCGGTTTTGTCGGTAGGGCACCTGGCAAATATAATGTTTATCTCGGAGGAGGCTTCCACGGGCAGAGGCTCAACAAGCTCTATCGTCAGTCAGTCCTGGCCGGCGACATCAAAGAATTACTCTCTCCTATCATCCGTGCTTATGCCAAAGAGCGCAACGAGGGTGAGCGGTTTGGTGATTTTGTCATCCGTAATGGATATGTCAAAGAGACGACCGCAGGCAACAATTTTCACGCCAATGTGGAGCAGGTATAAGCACGATGATTAAGATGGCCGAGGGGATACAAACAGTAACAGATGTGGAGAAGGTGAATGCCACCTTCATGGAGATGTCTGCGCCCGATCGGATGATATGGCTGCATGAGCAATATGGTTCAAGGCTTGTTCTTAGTAGTAGTTTTGGTCTACAGGCGGCTGTAATGCTAGACCTTGTGCGTAAGCATGCGCCTCAAATACCGGTTGTTTGGATTGATACTGGATA
>Ga0206128_1001219_pt1 | contig 26658 bp, 34 predicted proteins | sample Helgoland_Spring_7_FD_148601 | JGI IMG/M metagenome (GOLD analysis project Ga0206128, IMG submission 148601) | Pelagic subsurface seawater microbial communities from Kabeltonne, Helgoland, North Sea - Helgoland_Spring_Bloom_20160426_1 | ecosystem: Environmental > Aquatic > Marine > Epipelagic ... | reverse complement strand
ATTTAGCTTCTGCATTCTACGGAATGTCTAAAGTTAAATTAGATCAAGTTGGTGATGAATCTTTAGTAGATGTAGATCCTAAAACAGCATACAAGCAATACGCAAACAACAAAGACTTTGTTGTATTCTATATTGTAGATAATGAAAAAGAAAACCAATACGCTGACAGAGATGGTAGATATTCATTAAAACCAGGTATTTTAGCACTATCAAGAGCTAAAGATTTCTTATCAGTTAGTTACGATCAAAGAGCATCAAGAAACTCTAAAAACGCAAAATACACATTAGGTAAAGATGATGGATCTGCCGTTGGTGGAAACAAAAACTATAAAGGATATGGAGCTACTGGTATTTCATCGATTAAAAGAGCGGCTGAATTAGCAGACAGAGCTATTGTATTTAACTTAGTAGCAGGTTCACCATCATCTCAAGAAGATATTAAATCAAGAATAGAAGCTAAAGAAGGTGCTATCGCATTTAAATCAGCTAAAGATTTTAAAGATGCTAATAGAAAAAGATACCAAGAGATTTTAGCAGCTAAAGCGGCAACGCTGCCATTAGATAAAATGGTTGAAGACGCAATTAATCAATTAACTGCTCAAATGCAAGCTGGTATTAAGTCTGGCGAAAAGACTCAATATGGAGAAATCAAAGTAGGTCAAAACTCTAAAGGTAGAGATGTTAAAGTAACTGATGTTGCAAATCACATGAATAGCATTTTACGTGATTACGAAAGATATGTAAGTTATATTGCACAAGCTGAACAAGAAAAATTAGGCGGATATTCTTCAGGTTATTACGAGAGAGAATCTAAAAACTATGCTAAGAGTTTAAAAGATGGAGTTAAAAAAATCAAGAAATTTGATTACGCTTGGTAATATGAAAACAACGTATACATCGTTTAGTGAATTTTCTAAAGGGATTAAAGAAAACATTTCACCAGAAAGTATCGGAGGAATGGGAGACGTTGTATTACCAAATGGTGATGAATTAGGTTCTGGTGATATTCCTTCTAAAGAAGATGAAGATAAAAAAAAAATAAAAAAAGAATTGATGGATTTTAATAGTTTTATAAACAGATCAACAATTAATAAATTGATTATTGAAAAATCAGCAACAGACACTTTAGCAGATGAGGTTTCTGGAGAATTATATATTGCAAAACTTAAAGGTAAGTCAGCTACTATTAAAGCAACGACTACAACAAAGACATGGGACGATGGAGTTCCTGTATTAAAGCATTTAGCAAGAGGTAGAAGTAAATCTATTTCTTTTAATTTATATCAAAGACCTTTTCAAGTTGTTCACGATGTTGCACATGGATGGTTTTATTTTACAGATGGTGGAAAATGGTATGGTTTACATGTAAGTGATGGGTATAGCGAAGCAGCTGATCTACCATTTGACATGCAAATTGCCGAAGACAAAATACAAGAAGGTGTTATGTCTGACATTCACCAAATGATAGGTAATCATAAAACTTTTGATTCATTTCAAAAAGAATTCTTTAAAGAATATGGAGATAACAAAGCTATGAAAAAAACCAAAGACTTTTTAGAGTGGTTAGAAGCTCTATATTCAGATTCGCAATTAGCAGTATCTGAGGCAAGATCAATTGCAAAAATACAGAAAGAATACGGAAGCGTAGTAACTGATATGAAAGATCTTGTTAAAGATTATGTAAAAATGTCAGATGACAATTCTGAAAAAGCTAAGACAAGGCAATTACTTATAGATTTAACTTCTAAGAAAAAATCATTAATGTCAGAATTAGATGATGCAGTAGGTATTAAAGATTTAAACATTGAATTAGCAGAATCATTAAATGAATCAATGAGTTCTTTCTATTTTACTAGTCCTTCTGATTTTGATGCATTCTCAAACGATGCACCTGCAAAAGGAGAAACTAAGTATTTAGTAATGGCTAATAACAGAGCAAGCTTTAACGGTCAAGAAATTAGATTAGAAGGTACTATCAGATTTGGATCGGCTTCTAAAAAACAGATTATTGGTATTTTTAACGATGAAGAATCTGCAATGGACGCATATAAAAAAGCTATGAAAAAACCAGAAGGAACATTTGTCTCTTTCACAATGGGAACTTTAGTTGGAGAAACTAAATTCAGATCTCAGTATACTGAGATTCAAGGTTATCTTGCAACAGCAAAGGTAAAATAACAATTAATTTCGCGTATCAACGAAACACAACACTGTGTTGAAACAATTTAAAAAGTCTCTGTATAATTTACAGAGACTTTTTTATTTATATAGTATATGAAAATTGCATTAATAGCACATGACAACAAAAAAGCTGATATGGTAGCGTTTGTGAAAAAGAGATTACCGTTCTTTAATAGAGAAGATACGACAATTGTAACAACAGGAACTACTGGTAAACATGTGATACATGCTGGTATTTCTAATGTTATTAAAGTTCAATCGGGTCCCCTAGGTGGAGATGCACAGATTGCAGCAATGGTAACAGAGGGTAAAATAGATTTGGTTATCTTTTTTAGAGACCCATTAGACAAGCACCCGCATGATGTAGATATCTCTATGCTAATGCGACTATGTGATGTTCACAATGTTCCTCTAGCAACAAACTATAAAACAGCTAGCTACTTAATAAAATATTTAAAAACGCAACAAACATGATGAATTTTTTATTCAAACCAGATAATTACGAAACTTGGTCAGACGATGCTGTTCAAAAAATAATCAAAGTAGTTGACTCATGTATCAATGAAGATCATTTAGATGGTGCAAAACACATGATAGATCATTTTGTTTTAATGTTAGCTCTAAATGAAACTTATTCAGATGATACTGTACAAGATATATCAAAACAATTATATTTATATTTAAATATTAAAAAATCTAATATATGAGTTCTAAAACAAAGATAGGGTTTACCGCCGGAAATTTTGATTTACTACACCCAGGTTACATTTACACTTTTGAGACTGCGAAACAACACTGTGATCATTTCATAGTTTTTTTACAAATAGATCCATCTGAAACAAGATTTACAAAATACAAACCTGTTGTGCCTTTATATGAAAGATATAAAACGTTAATGGCAATACAATATGTTGATGAGGTTATCACATATCAAACTGAAGAAGATTTAATTAAATTAATTAAATTTTATGAACCAGACATTAGAATTTTAGGAGAAGACTATATTGGTAAAAAATTTACAGGGGATGATTTACCTCCTAAAGTAATATATACGACAAGATCTCATAATTGGTCTACTACAAAATTAAAAGATCTTATCGCAGTTCAAACTATTAAGCAAAACCCTGAAATAGTTGATAGAGCTAAGAATGAGGATAATCAAACATCACATCAAAGATTAATGCTTGCAATTAGAGATCAGATTGCACAGCATGCTGAAGGCAATTTAACTAAAGCACAATATAAAAAAGCAATTAAAGAATTATTAGAAAAATCATGAGAATAATAGTAACAGGAGGATTCGGATTTATAGGCTCATCTTTTGTAAATTTATTAAATAGAAGATTACCTAATGCAGAAATAGTCATTCTAGACAAAATGACTTATGCGGCAGATCCTAACAATATAATTAAACCAACTAAATTAATTAAAATGGATATATGTGATGTAACCCCCGAGGACTTAGGTTCTTATGATTACATTGTTCATTTCGCGGCAGAAAGCCACGTTGACAATTCTATAAAAGATGGAAAACCATTTGTTAGAACTAATGTCGAAGGAACCTTTAATTTATTAGAATGCGCAAGGCAAAACTCTAGCCTTAAAAAATTTATACATATTTCAACAGATGAGGTCTATGGAGATATGGCAGATATTGGATTATTAGCAGAAGCAAATGAAGCCTATAATTTAACAGCGTCTTCTTATTATTCAGCATCTAAAGCGTCAAGTGATCTTTTAGTTGAAGCAGCTGGTCGAACTTTTGGATTACCATATTTAATTACTAGAACATGTAACAATTATGGAGATCACCAGAATGAAGAAAAGTTTATTCCAAAGATTATGAAATCTATTGCGAATGATTTAACAATCCCAGTATATGGCGACGGTAGGCAAGTTAGAGAATGGATTGACGCAGAAGATAACGTCCAAATTATATATGAATTAATGATGTCAGATCTAGAAGGTGAAGTATATAACATCGGATCTGGAGAGAGATATGAAAATATAGAAATTATAAACATGATCGGAGAAATGTTAGGAAAAACACCTAAGTTTGAATTTGTTAAAGACAGATTAGGACATGATCGTAGATATGCAATAGACTCAAATAGAGTTAGAGAAATATTTTCAGATTGGGAAACACTTTCTTTTCAAGAATTTTTATTAGAACAAGTAAATACATTAAAACAAGAACAATTATGAACATTAAATTAATTAAAATGCTTAAGTCGTCAGCCGAGGCTGACAAAGCAAAAGCTCTTTTATCTTTAGATTTATTAGGAAATAAAGGAACAGGTATTGGAGATCACTCAACTGGCGATTTTTACACGAATGCTGAAGAAGCATTAGCGATGTTGGTAGATGCTGATGATAGATTAGGGGCTATTGAAAAATACTTCCCAGCAGTTGAACAACTTTAAAAAAATGAATATTTTTTAAAAATAAAGGCCCAAACATTTTTTTGTTTGGGTTTTTTTGTTTATATTAGTAGTATAATTATGGAAGAAAAAGGTAAAAAATTAAAAGAAGTAAATCTAACAATACAAGAGTGGTTAGACGCTTTACGCATGCCTACTCCCATAAGAAATAAAAAGAAGTATAGACGAACAAAGAAGCATAAAAATAAAAACGATGAGTAATAGAACATTTACATGGTGGAGACGCTTTCATTCTCCAGTAAAGTTAAAAAAGAATCAAATGTGGAAAGGATATCCTCAACTATTACAGAGAATTGAATTTGGAGAATTTGAGTATTGTCATCTTTCCGAGGAATGTCTTCTAGAAGAAGAGCTATATAGGCTTGAAGAAATAGAAATTCGTAAAGAACTTACAAGATCAGATGAAGAAGCAATCCAAGAAAAATTATTTGATCGAAGAAAGCTTAAAAATAAAAGAGTAAAGCTTATGATGCATGCTCATTTAAAAAAAGAACATGAAATATTAAAAAGTCTTAAAGAAAATCTATGTAAAGAATTTAATATGTCAAATGAATTTATAAATAATTTCTTTGATAACTTTGATGGAGATACGAGACAATTATATTATTCTTTAAGAGCGATTGCTAATAAAAAACCTATTCCATCTAATATCGATATAGATAAATATCCTAAAGCATTTGTACAACAACCTAGACATGTGTTAAAGCACGAGCACCGTGGATTAAATAAAGTATGGAAAAAAGTAGTAAAACAAAATAAAATTTGGAATGCACATGGAATCACAGATTAAACCTTATTTAGTTTATTTTTATCCTTACGAGGATGCTCGTTTTTTTGAAAAGTCAAAAAAACCACAAGATCATGTTTGTTGTGTAATGGCATCTAGTCAAAAAGAAGCCATGTCAAAGACAGAAATTATAGCACACAACAATGGCGTTGTTTTTGTTAAGTTTATGGGAATTGGAACAGGGAAAGAAGAGTGGGTAAACGAACATGAACCTCTTAGAGATTATGGAAGAGGACCTAGAAACTAAAATATATAAAAAAAAATAAAATCAAATTTTAAAATGGCGAATAAACATCCATGGGAGTATAAACAAGAAATAATAAAAGACAAAGCTAGCAAAGAAGAGTTCCAAAAATTAATTAATAAAATTAAAGATAAAGAAGAGAAACATAAATCTGACATGTTTATAAAAAAAGGAACTAAATCAAAATCTAAAGCAACACAATACCACTTCATTGACGGAATTCCACATAAGATGGTCGCAGGGTCCTGGGTACCTTTAACAAAAATAAGTAAACAAAAATAATAATTGAGATATAATAACTAAAATACATTACATGAAAAGCATATTAGAAGAAGCAGACGAAATTGTAAACAACAGAAGCGAAGAAGCTGATCGTAATTACGGTCCTTTTTCAGAAGGAATGGATAGAGCTGCAATGATATTTCAAGGAATGACAGGACACGCCGTTACAGGTGCTGATATGTTTAAAGCTTTAGTAGCTCTTAAATTTTCTAGAGAAAGCTATAACCACAAACGTGATAACTTATTAGACGCAGTTGCATATATTCAAGGATTAGATAATTATATTCGAGAGAACGATTCTAATTCAAATGAGTAGTAGCCCGTCTATAAAAGTAAAGCACCCCACTTATGGTGTTGGTGAAGTTCGTGAATACTTTGAATTTTATAATGAGGAATTCATGAATATCAAATTTGAAAAAATAAATAAAATAATATATCTTAGATCTGATTCTGTAAAAAAAATATAAAATGAAAGTAGCTATAACGTCAGTATTCTCAAACTTAACATACAACAATAAAAACCATAGAGGATTAGAAGCAACCTATTTTAAACAATTATTAGAAGAAAACGAGTATACTGTAGATTTAATAGGTAAGAAAAACAGAAATACCGCTGATTTAGATTTTTATGTAGATTATTCAAAGGCTGATTGGTCTTCATACGATGCAATTTTTATTCAACTAAGCACTGCTAATTTCTTTGGAGGTAAAGTTGGTGATCATACTGAACCAATTGCAAGAGCTCTGGCAGAATATGCTGGTAAAATTTATACACTTGTAAATGATCCTCGGATTGATTTCTTAAACCCAGTTAAAGTATTGAAAAGATTTAATCTAATTCAAGATCTTGATGCAGAGTGGTCCGAGATAATCGAGAATGCAACGTATTTGTTTCCGGGTAAAGACATCAGTAAATTCTTAGGTAGAACACCTAAAAACTGGGAAAAATTAGATTGGTTTACCTACATGTTTAAACATCGAATGGCAGACAAGTTAGATAACAAGCAAACTAATGCCTTATTTGATTTTGATGCTCCTAAAAAAGAATGGGACACAATTTACTATGGAGATAATCGAGCATCTTTTAGAGAACAGCAGGTTAGAAAATATATGCCTCATAGCGAAAAAAGCCTTTTAATTGGTTACAAAACAAAAAAAGTACCAACTTCTTTTGAAAAGAAAATGGAACATTCAACTCTTTTAGAAACAATTTCAAAAAGTAAAGCAAGTTTAATATTAGGAGATGAAGAACATTTAGATAATGTAACTACTTTTAGATTTTATGAAACAATGGCAAGTGATTGTTTAGCTGCTATTCAAATTGAATATGATCCATCGATGGAACTTATTGAAGACCCAATATTAAGAGAAAAACTGTATGTAAAATCCAAGAAAGATGTGCAAGAATTAGTATCATCTTATTCAGACGATTTAATTGCGAGACAAAAGAAAGAATTAAGAAACTTATTTGATAGATTAGATATAACTTTTAAAATAAACGAATAATGGCAAACATAGATAACGAATGCAAAGATCTTAAAGTACAAGATTTTTATGAAGATTCAACAACACACTTAGCAGATATCATGGAAAACCAGAAAAAGATGCAAGAGCAGACTTATGGTTTTAACTTTGATGATATGACAATTAGAGAAATCATGGAATTTTGGCACTGTAACACACATGCAGTAGTTGATGAAATTCATGAAATGACTGATGCCTTAGGTGGTATTAAAGACGGAAGCGGTAATGCAGTATGGAAATACTGGAAAAAAGACTTCACTAAATACGATAAGTTAAAAATTTCTGACATGTCTGAAGGCGACAAAAAAGAATTGTATATGGAATGGGTAGATATTCTACACTTCTTTATTAATTATGCCGCTTCAATTGGACTAGATGCTAAAACAGCGTACAATTACTATTTTGCAAAAGCAGAAGAGAATGTTAACCGTCAGAAAAATAACTATTAATGATATTAGATATTGAGCAAAGAGATCGCGATGTTATCGTTTCATATTATGACACTGAAGGTAAAGTAGCTTATAAACAATATCCTATTGCACAATTCCAAAACTGGTATATTTGTGATGAAAAAGAAAGAGGAGTAAGTACAGAATTTAAAAACTGGGACGGTCGTCCTGTAAAGCTAGGAAACGCTAGACAATTCAATAAATTTTCATTAAATTATTTCATAGACGGATTACCTGAAAAAGATAAAGAAGAAATTTTAGCATATAATATGCCTAAAACGTATTTTGTCGATATTGAAACTGAAATTGTAGATGGTTTTCCAAAAGCTGAAGAAGCAAAAAGTAGAATTTTATCATTCTCAATTATTACACCAGAACGTAAGGCTATTGTATTAGGATTGGAAGACATGGCGCCTGATAAAATTAAAAAGATCAATGATGATACTAATGAGTACTTCAAAGATTTTGATCAGGATTGGGAATTCAAATATCATAAGTTTAATACCGAGTATGATATGGTATACACTTTCTTAATGAAGTTTTTACCTAAGTTTCCAATGATGACTGGCTGGAACTTTATAAACTATGACTGGCAATATATTGTAAACCGATGTAAAAGACTTCAAATCGATATTACTGAAGTGGGTATGACTCAGAAGGTAGATCGCAATGATTCTCGACCTCTTCATATTGGAATTTTAGATTACATGCAGTTGTATGACAAATATGATCGTAGTGTTAAAGTAAAAGAATCTAACGCACTTGATTATGTTTCAGGTCAAGTATTAAACGTAAAGAAGATTAAATACACAGGATCTCTACAGGATTTATATAGAGATAATTTTGTTAAATATATTTATTATAACGTAGTCGATTCAGTGCTGGTATATTATATTGATCAAAAGTTAAAATCAATGGAAGTTCTGTTAACACTTGCAAATATAACAAGAATGCCGTTATATAAAGCAGCTTCTCCAGTGGCAGTTACTGAATCTTTGATGGCAAGAAAACTTGCTGAACAAGGCATGAGAATCGGAACTGAAAGAAGAGAAGATAGTGAAAAGAATTCACAGTACGCTGGAGCATTTGTTAAAGAACCTATTGTTGGATATTATGAAGGTGTAAGTGCATTTGACTTCGCTTCACTGTACCCTTCAATTATGAGACAATTTAATATATCACCAGACGCTTATATTGAGCAAGTATATAAAACTGAAGTTGCAGAACGACGTAAAGATAAAGACGTAATAGTTTGTGATAACGGTGTAGTTTATAAGAAAGATGATAGCATTCTTAAAAAGATATTAACAGATTTATATGCGCAGAGGAAACAATATAAGAAAATGTCGTATGATTATTTTACTAAAGCTGATAAACTTAAAAAAAGATTAAGATAATATAATTATCTATAGGCGATATGGTCGATATGTAAGTAGATATATAAAATCTATTATCATAGACACAGAGGCCTTTACAGGGCCTTTATTAGTCTAAACAAACACGCAAAAAAAACTAAAAAAATGGAAAATTCAAATTTATTTATAGAAAGAGTAGAATTCAAACCATTTGAATATCCGGAATATTATACAGAAGGTTGGTTAAAACAAGCACAGGCCTTTTGGTTACATACGGAAATTTCAATGCAAGGAGATGTCAAAGATTGGAACGAAAAATTAACAGCAGAAGAAAAACATTTAGTTGGAAATATTCTTTTAGGTTTTGCACAAACTGAGTGTGCAGTTTCTGACTACTGGACAACAATGGTTACAAAATGGTTTCCAAAACATGAGATTAAACAAATGGCAATGATGTTCGGTTCACAAGAAACTATACACGCAACTGCTTATTCTTATTTAAATGAAACATTAGGATTAGAAGATTTTGCGGCTTTTTTACACGAACCTACAATTGCTGAAAAATTTGAATTATTAACATCAACCTCAGCTGATTATACACATAGCGATTTAGCCGAACAAAGTAATGCTAGAAAAGAAGTTGCTAGATCTTTAGCAATTTTTTCTGCTTTTGCTGAAGGAGTAAGCCTTTATAGTTCTTTTGCTGTTTTATACTCTTTTCAAATGAGAAACATGTTAAAGGGTATTGGACAACAAATGAAATGGTCTGTAAGAGATGAATCATTACATTCAAAAATGGGATGTCAATTATTTAAACAAATGACATCAGAATATCCTGAATTACATAATGATGTAAAAGATGATGTTCTTAAAGCAGCTCAATTAATGGTTGAAATGGAGCATAAATTTATTGACATGATATTTGAACAAGGAGATCTTGAAAATCTTAAAGCAGATCATTTAAAGCAATTTATTTTAAAAAGAGCTAATGAAAAGATAGCTGAATTAGGATATACAAAGGGACCTTTTATGAAATATGATGAAGATGCTGCATCTAATTTAGATTGGTTTTATCATTTAACAGGAGGACAAACACATACTGATTTTTTCGCAGTAAGATCTACCGACTATTCAAAAGCAGGTGAAGATGAGAACTGGGACGAAGACGAATTATTTTAAAAGACATTAAAAAACATATATGAGTAGCGAAAAATTAAATCACGGAGAACTTCAAGGATGGGAACTTGGAGTTGATTTTCCAACATGGGCAAATACTGAAATTTACGTAAAAACAATAAGCAATGGATATTTATTAGAGGGAGAAACTCCTAAAGATGCATATTGGAGAGTTGCAACCACTGTAGCTAAAAGGTTACAAAAACCTGAAATGGCTTCTAAATTTTATGATTATATTTGGAGAGGTTGGTTAAATCTAGCAAGTCCAGTTCTTTCAAATACAGGAACAGAAAGAGGTTTACCAATAAGTTGCTTTGGTATTGATGTTGCAGATTCAATACACGACATTGGAGCAAAGAATCTAGAAATGATGTTACTTGCAAAACACGGAGGTGGTGTTGGTATCGGTATAAATCAAATTAGACCAGCTGGAGCAACAATAAGAGGAAATGGTACAAGTGATGGTGTGGTTCCTTTTTGTAAAGTATACGACTCAACAATTCTTGCAACTAATCAAGGATCAGTTAGAAGAGGAGCAGCGTCAGTTAATATAGATATTGAACATAAAGATTTTTGGGAATGGTTAGAAATTAGAGAACCTAAAGGTGATGTTAATAGACAGTCTTTAAATCTTCACCAATGTGTTGTTGTTTCTGACGGTTTTATGCAAAAAGTAAAAGAAGGAGATAAAGAAGCAAGAAAAAGATGGACAGCGGTTATTAGAAAAAGAAGAGCAACTGGAGAACCATATATCATGTTTAAAGGAAATATTAACAGAATGAATCCAGATGCATATAAACAAAATGGATTAAAAGTTTATATGACTAATATCTGTTCTGAAATTACATTGCACACTGATGAAAACCATTCATTTGTATGTTGTCTATCTTCAGTTAATTTATCAAGATATGATGAATGGAAAGACACTGATTTAATATACACTGCAACTTGGTTCCTTGATGGAGTTCTTGAAGAATTTATTCAAAAAGCAAAATATATGCGCGGATTTGAGAATTCAATTCGTTCTGCTGAAAAAGGTAGAGCATTAGGATTAGGAGTTCTTGGATGGCATACATATTTACAAGATAGAAATATTCCATTTGAAGGTTTAACTGCTCAGTTTGAAACTCGTAAGATTTTTTCACAAATCAAGATTGAATCTGAAAGAGCCTCGAGAGATATGGCAACTGAAATGGGAGAACCTCTTTGGTGCGTAGGTACTGGTATGAGAAACACTCATTTAAGAGCTATTGCACCTACAGTTTCTAATTCTAAATTAGCTGGGAATGTTTCTCCAGGTATTGAGCCATGGGCGGCAAACGTTTTTACTGAGCAAACCGCTAAAGGAACTTTTATTAGAAAAAATCAAACGTTAGAAAGAACATTAGAATCAATTGGTAAAAATACAAAAAAAACTTGGGAACAAATCTTAAAAGATGGCGGTTCAATTCAAGGATTAGATTGGATTGAAAATTATTATGTAAATATCGGTACAAAAACAATTTTAGAATCTGGATCAGGAAAACCTTTAACTAAAAAAGAAATTGAAAAAGTTCCAGTAGAAGATCAATCAAATTATATTCCTTTAAAAGATATTTTTAAAACATTTAAAGAAATTAATCAATTAGAACTTGTAAGACAGGGTGGAATTAGACAACAATACGTTGATCAAGCAGTTTCATTAAACTTAGCATTTCCAAAAGAAGCAGAACCTAAATTTATTAATCAAGTTCATTTAGAAGCTTATGAACAAGGAATTAAAACCTTATATTACATGAGAACAGAATCAGTATTAAGAGGGGATATCGCACAGTCAGCAATAGATCCAGATTGTTTAAGCTGTGACGGATAGAAATAAAGGTGTGGTTTGAAGACCACCCTTAGGACCGAGATAGTTCTCGGATTAGAAGCCAGGAGTTCGCTACTTCCTGGCTTCGTTTTTTTAGAATTTTAAGGATATATATGAAACTTTTTAAATTATTTACTTATAATAATCAAATAAGTTACTAAAAAATAAATATCATGAAAATTACAATTAACAAAGTTGATCAAACTAATTTTATCAACTTCATCAATAGACTTAAAGTTATCGATACTTTCGTTTATTTCAAGATTAAAAATGGTGTAGTTCAGGCTTCGGCTTATTTACCTCAAAGAGATGCGGTAAAACACCATAGATTACCAATTGGTCAAGTCTTCCAACTCGAAGAAGGTTCAATATCAACAGATAAAGAACTTAAAGTTGCTTTCTTTGATGCTCAAAAATTAACTGATGCTTTTAAGCAATTTGAGTATGATTCTATCCAAGGTGAACTTGAGTTTATTGAAAACGAAGAAGATTTCGTTGCTACAAGCTTTAGAATTTATAATGATGAGCTTGAAATTACATTAGCATGTTCAGAGCCCTCTTTAGGATATAAAGATCTTACAGATACTCAAATTAAAACTATCTTTAATGTAGAAGACGCAAACTATAAGTTTGATATGGATTATACTACATTAAATAAAGTAAAATCATTATTTGGGCTAGACAAAGAAGAAACTTTTTCTATTGAAGCAAACGGAAAAGGCGTTAAATTAACAGGAAACACATACAACATGTTAGTTACTCCAGATTATGATGGAGATTCTTCTGGAAAAGTTACATTATTTAAAAAATATTTAAATCTTTTAGATAAAGAAGATTATACAGCAAACGTATTAGATAATAGAGTTGTTTTAAAATCTAATGATTCAGAAACACTATTAACTATTGCGACCTGTTCAACTGCTGAATAATATTAAATGATAGAGATACAGGAACTTATTGACAAGCCAGAAAGCGAGCTTAGTGTTCAAGAAACTGAAACATTGATTGATCATTATCAAACAATGTCTGCAAAATACACAGCGTATGAGCAGGCCGTTAAAGTAACACTAAACTCGATTTATGGTGCATTTGGTAATAAATGGTTTCACTTTTTCGATATTGAAATTGCAGAATCAATTACGTTACAAGGTCAGAGCGCTATCCTATATTCTGAAAAAATATTAAATAAATATTTTCAAGAGTTTTGGCCAAAAGATACGGTTGCACATGAACATTTTAATATTAGTATTAAAAATAAATTAGTAAAACCATCTGTAGTATACATTGATACAGATTCTTGTTATGTTCAGTTTGAAGAAATGTATGAATCTATAGAATGGTTAGGTCCAAACAAACTTACAATTGATAAGTTTATTATGGATTTATATACATTTAGACTTAAAGATTACATTACGAAGTGTATGTCAAAATATGCTGAAGTAACTAACACCAAAAACTTCTTATTCTTTGAATTAGAATCGGTTGCATATTCCGGTATATGGTTAGCAAAAAAGAAATATTTACAAAATATTGCGTGGGAGGATAGATTGGAAACAGATGATAGATATCCTTCTCTTAAAAAGATTAAAACAATAGGATTTGATACTATTCAATCTTCAACCCCTGCCCTTGCTCGTAAGCATTTAACAGATGCTTTAAAGATAGTTCTTTCTGAAAAACCAACGGCAGATCTGCTTAAAAAACTGGTAGATTATTTGAAGAAAGGTAAAAAAGAATTTAAACTGGCAGATATTGATCAAATAGCATTTAATAAAAGAACTAATAATATTGAAAAATATATTGTTGATGACACTATTGAATTTCAAATTGGATTAAAATGCCCACCTAATGTTAAAGCTGCTGGATTTTATAATTTCTTAATGAATCAATCTCCTAAATATAAAAACAAATATAAGATGATTGGTAATGGAGAGAAATTAAAATTATATCATTGTAAACATCTATCATGTGACATGTTTGCATATTTACCAGGAGATCATCCATACGAAATAGCACCTGAAGTTGATTACGAATTACAATTTGAAAAGAGTGTTATTGATCCGTTAAACAGAGTGTTGAAGGCAGTAGGTCTTCAAACATTAAACAGAAACTTAATTTATTCAACATCACTTTTTTAATATGAAAGCAAATTTTTACGACATCGTACATAGTATTGTAGAATCTACGCCAAATAACATGGAGCTCGGTTCTTCTATAAGATCTTTAATTAATAAAATTGAAGATAAAAATAAACCAGAAATAGTAAATGGTTATAATCCTAACCAAGTAACAATATTTCAAGATTTAGAAAATTATGGATCCTAAGAAATTAACAAAAAATTTAACTGAAGAACAGTTAAAAAAAGTACAAGAGTATCAAAAACTCCACATGAGGCTTAAAGTATTAAAGGCTCAGATGACAGAAATACAAGATGAAACGCACGATCTTATTGAAACTCTTGATAAAATGCGTATAAAAGATAATAAAAATAAAAACAATGGCTAAAAAAGATTTTACATTCGATGATTTAAATGCTGAATTAGCAAACTTAAATCCATTAGGATCTGTAATGGATCAATCTAATTTTAGTGAAGTTACTGAGTGGATTCACACCAACAACTATCACTTGAATGCATGTGTCAGCGGTTCTCTATTTGGAGGATGGCCTAACAATAGATCATGCTCAGTTGCAGGTCCTTCAGGAACTGGCAAAACATTCCTTACATTAAATTCCGTTAGAGAGGCAATTAACATGGGATATAATGTAATTTATTATGATAGTGAAGCAGCGGTAGATAAAGAACAAATGATTAAATTCGGTATTGATATTACTAAAGTAAATTATCAACCAATGAATACGGTTCAAGACTTTAGAACTTCTATTACAACAATTACACAAAAAATGCAAGAAATCAAAAGAAAGGGTGGAGAAATACCTAAACTTATGATTATCTTAGATTCTGCAGGTAACTTAGCAACAGCTAAAGAAATCGCAGATGCTGCAAGCGGTTCTGAAAAATCAGATATGACACGTTCTAAAATACTAAAATCTATATTTAGAATTATTATGACTCCTCTTGCGGATCTTAAAATTCCATTTATATTTACAAACCACACATATCAATCTCAATCTTTTATTCCTATGCAAATTGCAGGTGGAGGAACAGGTCCAGAATATGCTGCTTCAATTGTGTTAATGTTAAATAAAGCACAGTTAAAAGATGGCGCTGATAAGGTAGGTATTATTGTAACTGCAAAGCCTTCAAAAAATCGTTTTGCAAAACCAACTCCTATTAAATTCCATTTAAATTTCAGTGAAGGTATGAATCCGTACGTTGGACTAGAACAATATGCTACTTGGGATATTTGTGGAATAACACGAGGAACTATTGAAAAAGGAAAGAAAGTTCCTAAGGCAACTGCTAGAGGATGGATTTGTGAACACTTAGATACTGCAGTTCCTAACAAAGATTTTTTTACAGATAAAGTATTTACTAAAGAAGTTCTTGAGAGAATTGAAGAACACATTCAACCAATATTTAATTATAATTCTGAAGCAGCAAATTTAGATGTTGAAGAAATGTTAGCAGAAGATTAATAAATGAAAGTAAACGTTCATAAAATAGTAGAAAAAAAGCTACCTATAAAATATATATTAGGGGTTCAGGATAAATTAGAAGCCTTCCCTGATGCTTTTGATATTTTATACATATTTATCAACGAAGCTGTAAAGAATCCCTCTCGACAGAAGGAAACATTTACAAAGCATGCCTTAATGAGATACCACTCAAAAGGTAACCATGAAAACGCAGAAGAAGGTCTTAAAAGAGCAATTCAACTAGGTCTTTTAGAACAAATTAAATTTGAAAAAGGAAAAGAAACTTACGAAATAAAAATAAACCCATATATATGATAGCAGTATTTGATGATTTTATACAAGATCAAGATTTATTAAACACAATAGCTCAAGAAGGAGAATCATTTTTTGTTCCTACTGGAGATTACAAGTATTGGAAAGGCTGGTGGTCAAAAGAAGCCGCTAATACTAAACAAAGATTAGCCCAATACATTTGGGGAGAAAAGCTTCCAATTAAATTAGATTTAGAAGTTGATGGATTTGAATATTGGACAGGACTTCAGACTGCTTTAGAAGATGGTCGTAGAAATTATTTAGAAATGCATTATGATGATGATGTCCATTTGAGAGAAAAAACAGGAGAAAGAATGTTCCCAATATTAGGATGTGTTTATTATCCACCTGGTTTTGATTTTAAAGGAGGAGATTTATTAGTATATACTGACGGAGAAAATAACACACCAGATCGTATTAAAACAAGACCAAATCGATTAGTAATCTTTAACCCAGGAGAAGTTGCGCATTGCGTTGATACGGTAACTGAAGGAATCAGAGGTGCTATTGCAATCAATATATGGGGTCAAGAGCCATGGTCAGTAGGTCAAGGATTTATTAGTGTAGAATAAAAAGAAACAATCTATTAATTTACATTATAACCTATATAAAAATAAACACTTATGAAATTTGGCGAAAATTTTGAAAAAATATTCTTTAAGTTATCACTTTCTAAACCAAAATATTTAGATAAAATACAAAAAGGTTTTTATGAATCTGATGAAATAGATGTTTTACATTCTATCGCTAAGCAATTTCATAGAAAGTTTAATGATTGTCCCACTTTAGGACAGATGACAGCACTTGTATCAGATTCGAAAGCAAGAGATCGAGTAGATCCTGAATTAATAGAACTAATATATTCAGCTGATTTAAATGAATATGATGAAGAGTGGTTAAAATCAACCGCAGAATCTTGGATAAAGTGGCGTACTTTTGATGCAACTTTAATAGATACACTTGAATATGTTAAAACAACAGAGGTTACTCCTGAAAATGTAGATAGCATTGTATCAAAGGTAAAAGGTTTAATTAATGATAGAAACGCAATTGTATTCAATTCAGATTTAGGACTAGACTTTTTTAATCCGGATCATCACTGGGACGAAGAAAGACAAAAAGTAAGTAGTGGTTATCATTTTTTAGATAGAGTTCTTAACGGAGGATATGATAAAGATGGTTCTTTAGTAGTATATGTTGGAGAACAAAATATTGGTAAATCTATATTTTTAGCGAATGATGCTGCTAGCTTTGTAAAGATGGGAGTAAATACTGCCTTTGTTTCTGCTGAAATGGCAGCTCACAAAGTAATGAAACGTATTGGTGCAAATCTTCTTACAATTGAGATGAATGATTACGATGAAAAAGCAAAGAATAGAGATCTTATGAAACGTAAGATTGAAACAGTTGGAGATGGTTTAACCCCTCCAGGGCAATTATTCGTAAGACAATTTCCAACATCGCAAGCAACAGTACCAGATATTGAAGCATATTTAAAACAAATCGAAGAAGAAAGAAAAATAAAATTAGGATGTGTTGTTATTGATTATATTAACATCTTAGCAAATTATAGAAATCTAAATTCAGAAAACATGTACTTAAAGATTAAGCAAATAGCTGAGGATTTAAGAGCAATGGGAGTACGTAATGGATGGTTGATTGTAACGGCAACGCAAATTAATAGAAATAACTATAATTCAAGTGATATAGGTATGGGAGACGTTGCAGAATCTGCAGGGCTTTCACATACTGCGGATATGATGCTTGGTATTATTCAAGATGATTTAATGAGAGCAAGCCAAGAATATTGGCTAAAAATCCTGAAAATCAGGGACGGTGAAGGTAAAGGAACTAAATGTAAATTACATATTAATTACAGTTATATGAGATTAACAGAAACCGACGAAGTAACTAATTCAAATATACACAGTTTATAATGGCAAGAACTAAAAGAGATAAAATATTCGACAATACGTTTGAAGAAACAGAATACGAATTTGACACTTCAATGACATTTAATTTAGCCCCTCACATGGTTGACAATAGATCAGAAGAAGATAAAATTGAAACAAGAATTATTGCAGATAAAATACATGATTTGATTTTAAAATCTAGATTCAAGGATTTTAATGTTGTTGATGAATTCCAACAAACTATTAAGTTAAAGAAAATAGATATTAATGAAGTGTATGGTTATATTAGTGAAGAAACTAGAGCAACACATTCTTTAATAGAAGTTTTCTCTGAGCTTTGTGATTATTTTAACATTAATCCTAACAGATTTTACCAATCTCTTGGTAATAAATTTAAAGAAGAACTAATTGAACAATTAGACGAAAGAACTAACATTTTACAAAGAAAGAATATAAACAGACTGTTTTAGTATGATCGACCCTAAAATCTTAAACAAACCAGTTAAAAGGATTTGGATATTAGGAGACATGCATTTAGGTGTTCGCTCCAATTCAATGGAATGGCTTGATATTCAAAAAGACTTTTACGAAAATGTATTTATACCCACATTAAAAGAAAATGTAAAACCAGGAGATATATTAGTCCAGGTTGGAGATGCTTTTGATAATAGACAAAGTATTAATTTAAAGGTATTAAACTATGCCGTAGATTTCTTTGAAAGAGTTGGTGAAATCTTACCAACGCATGTTATATGTGGAAATCACGATATATGGGCAAAGAAAAGTAATGAAGTTACTTCAATTGATAGTTTAAAGTGGATTCCAAACGTTGCAATATATAAAGAGCCTAAAATATTTAATTGGGGAGATAAAAATGTTTTACTTATGCCATGGAGAAGAGACACTCAACATGAGATAGAAACATTAGCTAAATATCCTCAAGCTAATATTGTATTTTGTCACTCTGAAGTTAGAGGTATTAAATTAAACGCTAAGGTAACAAATCATAGTGGAGTTGAGGCTAATTCCTATGATAATTATGAGGCAGTATATTCTGGTCATATACACTATAGACAAAATAAGGGTAAACTAAGAATGGTTGGTGTTCCATATCAACTAACAAGATCTGACGCGAATAATGAAAAAGGATTTGACCTCGTTGATTTAAGTGACATGAGTGAGACTTTCTTCGAAAATACTAGATCACCTAAATTTATTAAGAAGTATCTTACAAGCTTGTATAACGTACCTCTAGGTGAATTTAAAAGTGAGATTGAGAATAATTTTGTAGATCTATTTGTTCCTTCACATATTGCAGCATCTAACGCTTTATCAAAGTTAATTAATAAAATTCAAGAAGGTGCTCGTAAGATAGAACCTAACATATACGAACAAGATACTTTTATAGATAAAGACATGTATGACATGGATGAGATTGAAGATATGTATAAAAATTACAATATTCTTCACTTATGTAATATGTATATTGATGGAATGACTCATGATGATGAAACAAAAGATCAAATTAAAGATAGAATAAAGAAGCTACATGATTTATGTGCTTATAATTACGATAGCGACCAATGAGAATTCAATCAATAGAGTTTAAGAATTTTGCTAGTTATGGAAATTCTATACAGCGTTTAGAATTTACAGATAATTCTTCAGAACTGTTTTTAACATTAGGTAAAAACGGACATGGAAAAACAACAATTGCTAATGCGATAGTTTTTGCATTATATGGTAAAGTTGAAGGTGTTAAAATGTCTGATTTACCAAACAGAATCAATAAAGAACTTTGGGTAAAGGTTAATCTTTTATGTGGAACTAATGAAGTTTCTATTGAGAGAGGATTAGCACCTAATAAATTTGAAGTTAAATTAAACGGTGTTGAATTTGATAAAGCAGGTAAAAGATCAGTTCAAGAATATTTAGAAGAAGAAATATTTGGTATACCATATCATGTTTTTAAAAATATAATCATATTGTCAGTTAATGATTTTAAATCTTTTTTGACAATGACAAATACCGATAAAAAACAAATTATCGATAGAATGTTTGGGTTTTCAATACTTAATGATATGCAGCGCCAAATTAAAGAAGAGCGTAAAAGTTTAAAAACAGAACTAGATGTTTATGATAGAGAATTAAAGCAATTAACTGAAAATATAACATCAGTTAATATGAAACTAAATGAAATGCAGGCAGAATCTAATAAAAAAGATAAAGCTAAAATTCAAGAATTAAAAAATACTCTTAAAAAATACGGAGAAAATAAAGATAAATTAGTAGAGGCCCAAGATAAAATATCAGATTCTATAAAAAATCTAAATATAGATTACCAAAAAGAAAATAAAAATAATACAGATCTTGAATATGAATTAAAAGAACTTAAGAAAAAATTAAGTTTATATGAAAATAACTCATGTCCTACATGTACAACTCCTTTAAGTTCTGATTTCCATGAAGATCGTAAAAAAGAATTAGAATCAGAATTAAAGGATTTACCTGCAAAAATAAAAGAAGCAGAGGTAAAAGTTAAAGATGTTGAAACAAAGTTATCAGAAATGTCTCATAAAAATAATCAGGTTCGAGAAAAAGTTGCTTCAATAAATACAAATATATTAAACCTTAAAAAAGAATTAGTAAAAATAAAAGAAACAATAGATAGCGAAGGTAATTTCCCTCACATGAAAGAGCTTATTGAAGGTTTTGAATCTCAAGAAGAAGAGAAAACATCTTTACAAGCTTCTGTTAATGGTGATTATTATTTCTTAGAAAATATAGAAGAGATTTTAGGAGAAGATGGTGTTAAGAATTTAGCTATCCAAACAATACTGCCGGGTCTTAATACAAATATAGCAGCAATGGCTCAAACAATGCATTTACCATTCCATGTTAGGTTTAATGAAAAGTTTGATTGCATTATAAATCATTTAGGAGAAGACATTAATCCAATGACTTTATCAACTGGAGAAAGGAAGAAAGCAGATTTTATAGTTATTATTGCTATTATTAAAATATTAAAACTAAGATTTCCACAACTAAATTTATTATTTTTAGATGAGTTATTAAGTTCAGTTGATGCTGATGGTGTTCATAATATATTAAAAATATTAAGTAATGTTATTAAAGAGAGTAAGATTAATACATTTGTAATTAATCACTCAGTTCTTCCACATGAATTATTTGATAAAAAAATACAAATATATAGAGAAAATGGCTTCTCTAAATTTGAGATAGAAGCTATAGAATAAAATTAATATGGCTTCATACAATTTAAAATACAATTCAGATGACAGTGTCGTTAGACATTTAATCATAGGCTTATTAGCAGACTTAAATAATAAGCTATATTTCTACAGACAAGTAGACGCAAATACTCGTAAGGCAATCGATGTTCCTTTCTATTATTCGATAACAGGGGATGATCAATTCTTAAGAGATAATTTTTTATTTTCAACACCTTCTGGACCAGATTGTCACCCTGACGTAGGGTTTGCTGATGGTAATTATGATGTTGTTCCAAGAGGAGTTGCAAGAGTAACTGGAATGGCAATTGATTCAGGTAGTTTAGTAAATAAACGTAATGTCGGGAGTTATACTAAGATGAATAGTCAAGGTGCAATGGAAGGTTATCAATCTGAATTTGAAATGATTCCTATAGAGCTTTCATTTGATATTGAGATTTTAGTTAGCTCTACATTAGATGCTTTTAAAATAACTGAAATGATGGTTAAGACTTTGTATAAGTCTAATATTTTTAATGTTGAGGTTGGTCATTTAGACGAAGCGACATATAGATTAAATTCATACTATGCCATTCCTGAAGATTTTGAAATACAAAATCCAATTGATTTTACATTTGACGATAAAGATAAATATAAAATAACATTCCCAATAGTAGTAAATTCATTTATTCCTGCTTTTGAATTTGATTCAGAAAAGCATGTTGGTAATAGAATGTTTGAAATTGTATCTTCGGTAGTTTCGAAAGGAAGTTTAGAAGATGAAACAATGTCTACAAACAGGGGAGATACTACAATGGTTATAGATTCTACATTAACATCTAAGCCCTCTCAAAATAATAGCAATTTTGCAGCAGACACTTCATTTAACGCAAGCGATACATATATTCCAAACGCTGGAAGTTCTAATTCAACACCAATGATTATTGATGCTAATCAACAACAATCTCCATTAGTTCTTTCTTCTGGAACAGTAGGGCAAGAATCAGTTATTATAGCAGCAAACGGTTCTATTCAAATAGATACTTCTAATTTTGAAGGACCTCAGTCAATTGAGATTTTAGCAGGAGGAGCAATAAGTATCAAATACTATCAAGATTTTTGGTATATTGTAGGGCATTCTAATAGTAATGTAACTTACTAAAAAATAAACAAGCGATGAAAACAAATATATTATCTCCATTTTTTAAAGACAAAAATTCTTCAACATTTTATATTAATGGTAGAACTTTTAAATTAAATAATGATATTTTAACAGAAACTGAACACATAAGTAATACTTTAAAAAGCGCAATCAATGCATTTGAATCGTTTGACTTCTTAGCTAATAAAATAAATTGGTACAACGGATCTTCTCAATTTGAATATCTTATCAAAGAAAATATTTTTAAGGTTAATGGAATTGAAATAAATGGTTCTTTTACAAACCACGTTTTACAAGCAGGTTTAGTAAGATATAATAATAAGAATAAATCTGATCTATTTGAATCTTTACCAAATCTAATTGAAAACTTTATAGTTTTAGATTTTGTAGCTTCATTTAATAATAAAAACATTAATGTTGATTTATTTAAAATAAATGAAACAGTATATGTTTCTAGATTTAATTCAGAAACAAAAATTGCAAGATTTTTTAAAGCCGATTCTGCAAACATAGCACTTAATATAGTATCTGAAGAAACTAAATTAGATGCATCTTCCTTTTTATTAGATTTATTAGAAGGAGAATCTAAAACAATGGCAGACATAAACGCAAAAATAGAATCATACGAAGATATAGTAACATTTTTAAAAGATCAAAGAGGTTTATTAGCAGAGGCTGACAAATCAATTTCTGAAATAAAAGCTGCTGATATATTAATTAATAAAGAGATATCAGATTGGAAAAATAAAATTGCAGAGTTAAAGAAGTAATTAAGATTACATATTACTCTAACGAAGGGAACGAAAGTTCCCTTTTTTTATTAATAAACAAATTTCATTTTTACTGTATAACCTTTAAATAAATTAAATTATAAATAGTGCCACGTAAAAAGAATTACCTTAACAACAAAGACTTTCACGCAGAAATGAGTCTTTCAAAAGAACAAGACTCACTTACGCCGACCGCGGAGAAGATGCTTCTTCTACTTGCTGAAAAAGCAATAAACAAGATGAGATATGTTAATGAAGATGATAGACATGACTGCCTTCAGTTTGCTATTTTAGATCTTCTTAAATATTGGAGAAACTTTAATCCAAAATACCCTAACGCATTTGCTTATTTTACAGAAATCGCAAAAAGAGGATACGCCAAAGGTTGGAATAAAATTCATCCACAAAAATATAAAGGAACTATATCAATTGATGGATACGGATCTGATAAAGGAGGAGAACAGTCTGGAATCTATACAATATAACATGTCAATAAAGAATGTTAAACCAACTAAAAACTCAGGATTTAATCAAGGTTATTTTATTCCTAACTTTCCTGAGAAATATATCGGACCAACTCCGATTATATACAGAAGCTCATGGGAGCGCAAATTCTGTATCTGGTGTGACATGAATGATAAAGTATTAAGCTGGTCAAGTGAGCCTGTTGAAATTAAATATTGGTCAAGGCAAGATAATAAGGCACGTAAATATTATCCTGATTTTTATTTTAAACAAAAACAACAAGATAATTCTAATAAAGAATATTTAGTTGAAATTAAACCAAAGGCACAAATTCAAAAACCAGAACCTCCTAAGAAAAATTCAAAAAAAGCTATAAAATCTTATAAATTTCTGGCAGAACAATATGTTAAAAACATGGATAAATACAATGCTGCTAAAGAATATTGTGAAGGTCGTAATTGGAACTTTATAGTATTAACAGAAGACACTATATTAAATGGGTTACGTTAAAAAGCAAATAAGAGAGTTAATAAAAGACGCTGGTAGTAAAAGAGCTGCTAGAAAGGCTGCTGAACAATGGTTTAACGACGGCGTTAGTAATAGAAGTGTAAAAGAAGCGGCTTATGTTAACAAAAGATTTCAACCCGGAAAAATATACATATTTGAATATGACCCTATTACACCGGATCTAGAGTTTTTTGATAAAAACCCAGTAGTACTAGCATTAGAACAATTGGATAATAATAACGATTTAGGAGTTAATTTAAATTTATTACCAAATAGAGTTAAAGAAGATCTATTAGATGATTTATACAGTAAATTAGAAGGTCAGATAAAAAGTAATTCAAAAGGTGTAAAATATTATAACGCAGAAACACAAGGAGGATTAAGAGTAACATACGATGGTATGAAATCGTATTTAGAAAGATCTGGATGCGATTTTGCTATCAGACAATATAAACCAAGTAGAAAACAAAAACAAGCAGTTGTTAGTTATTCTAAATGGCCAGAGATAGTACTATGTGATTTTATTGATTTAAATGGGGTTACAATGAAGCAAATTAGAAGATTGTTTTCTAAGAAATAAAAAAAGAATATATAAACAAAATTAATATTATATTATAATGGCAGGATTCGTAGATAGAAATGGACCATTAAGCTACAATAAAAAATCATTTACACTGAGAGATCAGCTAAAAAAGCTAAGCTCTTTCGGAATGTATTATGATGATTTAGTGCTTAGGCAATCACAGGCAATAGGTCCAATTGAAGACGCAATAGGTTTTGGTCAAATGAATCAAATGGGATTAGACTCAGATGATATGTATGGCGCTTTTGCGGCTCTTTCAATGTCTGACACTAATATGCGTAAGAATATACCATTCTTTGATCAAGCATACGAAAGTAAACGTAATGAATTAAGAGCATTTTCAACTTATGATGAGATAGAAGATATTTTAGACATTCTTTGTGACGAATCAGTTGTTTATGATAATAAAAACTTTTTCGCAAACCCAGAACTTATAGGAATGGAAGTTAGTGAAGATGTTCAAAAATATTTAAATAAAGCATATCGAGATATTTACCAATATTTTGGATTTAATCAAGATCAGTCTGCTTGGTATTTCTTTAGAAAGTTTTTAGTTGATGGATATTTATCATTTGAAATTATATATAGCCCAGATCAAACTGAGATTATTGGATTTAAAGAAATTGATCCTATTACATTGATTCCAGGTTATAATAAAACTGATGGTAAAAAAGTATGGACTCAATTCAAAGACGATCCAGTTAAAGAGAGAACACTGTATGACGCTCAGATCATTTATATCTCTTATTCATCAATTACCACAGCATCTAGAGTAAGTTACTTAGAGAGACTTATAAGATCATTTAATTTAATGAGAATTATGGAACACACCAGAGTAATTTGGGCAGTTACTAATTCTTCATATAGAATGAAATTTATTATTCCAGTTGGAGGTAAATCTAAAACAAGAGCAAAACAATCACTTGCGCAGTTAATGAATAACTATAAAGAGGTTGTCGATTTTGATTGGGAATCTGGAAGTATGCATACTGACGGTAAACCAATGCTACAATTTAATAAAGAATATTGGCTACCAAGTAAAGATGGCGAACAACCAGAAATTGAAACACTTGGAGGAGAAGGTCCTGAATTATCAGACACAGAAGCTCTTAAATACTTTTCAGATAAATTAAAGCACGTTTCTAAGATACCATTTAATAGATTTATGTATGAAGACGGTGGAGGAGATTTCAATCTAGCCGCTGATGGTATGATTAGAGATGAAATTAAGTTTGGTAAATTTATTAATAGATTAAGATCTACATTCCAAGAAATTTTAGTAAAGCCTTTGTATATTCAAATGTGTTTAAAATTTCCTGAATTTGAAAATGATCCAGCATTTAAAACTCAAATATCTTTACAATTCATTGAAGAGAATATGTTTGCTGAATTAAAACAAATGGAAATCATGGAACGTAGAGTAGAATTTATTAGTTCTATAAAAGATTCATTAGTTGAAACAAATCCAGAAACAATGGAAGAAGAATATTATTTTGATTCAGAATTCTTAGTAGACAGATATTTAAAATTAAGTCCAGATGATAAAGCTGCAAATAATGCTTATAAAGCTAGAAAAGCAGCAAAAGATGCTGAAGAACCTGAAGTTGACCCTATGGATATGGGAATTTAAGAGATATATAATAAAAATAGATTAATAAAATGAAAAAAGTAAGACTATACGAAGATTTTATAGCCGAAGATGCAAAAAAAGTTACACCTGATTCTGATGTTAAAATTGATGATTTTTTAACAGATGAAGGCACAGAATTAAAATCTCAAGAAATTATTGGGGCGATCGTTAGTTCTAAAACTGAAAAAGAATTTAAAGG
>Ga0206128_1001218_pt1 | contig 26673 bp, 28 predicted proteins | sample Helgoland_Spring_7_FD_148601 | JGI IMG/M metagenome (GOLD analysis project Ga0206128, IMG submission 148601) | Pelagic subsurface seawater microbial communities from Kabeltonne, Helgoland, North Sea - Helgoland_Spring_Bloom_20160426_1 | ecosystem: Environmental > Aquatic > Marine > Epipelagic ... | reverse complement strand
GTGGTTGAGCACGGTGTGTAATTGCGCAGCTTTGCTCTCATCCTTGGCAATTTCCCAGGGTTTTTGCTGTTCTGCATAAACGTTGGTGCCTGAAATGAACTCGATGATTGCCTCCAGTGCGAAAGAGATATCATAGCGATCCATATGATGGCGGTATTTTTCGAGCACGGTATCCAACGAGGCACGTAGCTGCTGGCTAAATTCATCGTCATATTCAGAGGCCATAGTCACACCACCACAGTAGCGTTTGGTCATATTAAGAGCCCGGTTACAAAGGTTGCCTAGGTTGTTTGCCAATTCTGTATTGAAAAGCATGACAAGACGATCCATGTCGTAGTCTGAGTCACGTCCGGTATGTATATCACGCACGAGATAGTAGCGCACGGCGTCTTGACCAAAGGTGTCGACTAATTCAACTGGATCTACGACGTTGCCCAATGACTTGGACATTTTTTCTGAGCCTGCATTGCCTTGATCCGACTTCTTTTTGATATTCCACCAACCATGGCAGAGTAAAGAGGGGATTTGTTGGTCGCTAAAGCCCATGGCATGTAACATGCACATCCAGTAAATCGAGTGAGACGGCACGAGGATGTCTTTGCCGATAATGTGAATACTGGCAGGCCATAGTTTCTCGAAATCTGGCAGGCTGCTATCTGCAGCTTTGTTGTAGCCTGCAAACGAGATGTAGTTGATGAGGGCATCAAACCAGACGAAGGTGACAAAATCTGAGTCAAACGGTAGTTCAATGCCCCAGCGCAGTCGTTCTTTGGGGCGGGAAATACAGAGGTCGGTATCTATGGATCGCTCGATGGCATTGATTACATCGGCCTGCCTGAAATGAGGAATGACAAAATCTTCCTGAGACTCTACCAGATTCTTGAGCCATGGAACGTGCTCGCTGAGCTTAAAGTAGTAATTCTCCTCGTCACGCTCCTCAACTTCGCCCCATTCTTCGCCGAACTCTCCATCCTCATTGCGCTCTTTGTCAGTGAGAAACTGTTCTTGGCGGATTGAGTAGTGACCGGTGTAGCGTTTTTTGTAGATTTGTCCCTCGTCGTAAAGCTTCTGGAGGACGCCTTGGACACAGGACTGGTGCTCCGGGTTGGTTGTTTCAGCCCAGCCGTCATATTCTAGGCCGAGCTTATCCCAGGCATTGACAAAACCTTTGGTGACACGCTTGACGTAGGTAGCCGGATTGACGCCGTCTTTTTCTGCTGTCTGCTGGACTTTTTGGCCGTGTTGGTCGACGCCAGTGAGGAAATAGACTTCTTCTCCGCGCAAGCGTTGGTAGCGAGCGATAACATCTGCCAGCACTTTTTCATACGCGTGGCCGATGTGAGGGGCGCCATTCGTATAGTCGATGGCAGTTGTCAGATAAAACACTGGAGGAACAATGGTGAAGTATAGCTAGTGGGCGACTTACTGGCCTTCAACCGCGAGACCTTTGACGTCGGCTTCTTGGTATTGCTGCTGAAGCCAGTTGAGGAATGCAATCATCATGATCTGAGTTTTGCCATTATTGATGACCGATTCGATACGTTGTTTGCTTTCTTCTGTATCCTCTATTTCACGGCTGATAAGATAAAAGAAAAGGGAACGGTTATTCTCATCGATCGCCTCTGAGATGTCTCCAGGGTTGAGCCCGCTGGCTTTCTGATGCAGCAAACGGTAACTTGGGTCCTTAGTCTGAGTTTCACGGTCATTGATGGTGAAGGGGCCAATTTGAACTGGGGTGAGGCCTTGCTCCTTGGCGGCCTCATCAAAGCTCTTGCCTGACTCTACGAGTTCTGCAGTGGCATCGCGAGCAGCTTGAGCCGCTTCTTTCACCTTGATTGAGCCGTTTTCTGAAACCAGCTGGGCGCGAGCAGCTCCTCTGGCTGAGGTGTAGTCAAGCAAGCTAGGCTCAATAACTTCTTCGAGAGTGAAAACAATCCAGCCGTGCTCACCAACAGGGAGAGCATCCGATACGAGGTCATAGGGGTCCTGGGACGCCGTGCTGTGGCCAAAAATAAAATCAGCTAACGATTTGCCTTTGTTGAAGTTTCCTCGAAGCTGAAGTGCGGCTATTTCTTTCGGCAGCTTTGAACGTGAAAACAAGCCTGTTTGTTGAATCTGGTGATCGCGTTTGGCGAGAATAGCGGCGAAATCGAGTGGCGTTTTCTCTTCTTCGCTGTCGTAGATCTCTTGTGAAATCTGGTCTATTTCCTTTTGAATGGAGCGTGCCTCCTTGGCTCTTTTGTCTGCTAATTGCGCCTTCACTTGGGCTTCTGCATCGAGGCGGGCTTGCTCGGCTTCTGCGTGGGCTTTTTTCTGCTCCTCGGTAGCATCGGCAGCCAGGGTAGCTGGTGATGATTTGACCTGAGTCTCAGGAGAGAGAGTCAATAAGATGTAGTTGATGCGACGTTGTTCCTCTGTCTTGTAGGCGTCTTGGTGCGTGTCCCAGTAAGCTTTGATTTCCTCTTCGCTTGGCTGCTCTTTCTCGACAAAGTCATCGCGGTTGAAGACGACGCGAGAAATTGAAACCGCCTGCATTTGAGCCTCGAGCAGATCCTGTGCTGCCTGGCGAGGTGTGAGTAAGCCGCCGCCAACGATCTCGATGATTTTGTTGAGGCAGAGGCTTTCGTGCACAATCGCACGTAAATCCTTTTCTGTCATGCCCAGTCGGCCGAGGCGCTTCTCAATGAAGCTGGCATACTTAGCATTGTCGAATTTGCCCTCGCTCGAAAAGCTAGGGGATGACATGAGGGCGTTATTGATTTCCTCATCACTGGCGCGGACGCCCATAGTTTGCATCGCTTGTTGGATGATGATTCGATTACTGATAAAGCGATTGAAGTCATCTGCCTTGAGGTTGCGCCCCATGGTGAGGTAGTAGTTGGGGTAACCATATTGCAACAGCTGCATGGCTTGCTGAAGTTGGGCAGCATCAGGCACTATGAGAAAGTTAACATAAACGTGAAGCCCGGCTTCTGATGCAAGCTGCAGCGTGCTGTCACCCATACGGCGATATTCTTGCTGGTCGAGGATGCGGCCATTGGCCTCGAGCACTGTGGGTCCGGAGCCCATACCACCACCGCCACCGCCTGAGATGTCATTCATGGTGAATAAAAAACCTGCAGCAAGCAGGATGAAGACGGCGGCCATTAGACCGGTGTATTTACGCATGTTCTCAATCATTATAGAAAATATGAATTGTGTTGGTGATCTGCCTCTGCAGAGCGGCCGGCAACTTAGTGGGAGATTGCCAGAGTAGCAATACTAAAGCCTCGATTTTAGCTGGAAAACGATAATTTCCAGGTGGCAGCAAAAAGAAGAGCCCTAGTAAGAAAACTTACTAGGGCTCAAGATGGATCCTCTAGGCTGTTGCTCGCATGGCGCTCAACGGCTTTCGGGCATAGACTATGAATGAACTATGAATAAATTGAAAATGAACTATGAATTGAAAATTGAACCATCTTTCTTATTGGAGGGAATTAATACAGATGAACTGCTATTCCAATATATGTAGACTATCGAAGGCGCGATTTGTTCGAATCTTTCTGTAGATTTTTAAAGTTACTTGATATCTGACCTATTTAAAGGGGTTTGAGCTGTTCGCTCATAGGCACTAGCCCGGAGCACAGGGCGCAGAGCATAAGAACTGGTGACATAATATTGGCTTGCTTGTAGGCCGTGCCTGGATTTTTGTAATCCACATGCAATTCAGCAACGTATCAGCAGAGGCGAAAGCCAATATCTATTTTGAAGGTAAGGTCGTCTCCCATAGTATCACCCTAGAGGATGGTTCGCCAAAGACCTTCGGCATTATGTATCCGGGCTCTTATCACTTTAATACCGATTCTGCAGAGCGAATGGAAATCACCGATGGCACCTGCCTTGTGAAATTAGATGATGTCGATGGCAGTGATCATTTCAATGCCGGTGAGCATTTTGATGTTCCTGCTAAGTCGGGTTTCAACATTGAGGTCACCGAGGGCATTTGCCAATATATCTGCTCTTACTGATTTAAAACCCAGTCGTATTCACGGGCGATTTGCTCTTCGATGGGTATTTGCAGTTCGCTTGGGAGAACACCCCATGTGTAGGTTTCTATTTCTACATGACTGCAAAAGCCTGGGTTTGATTTCAGGTAATTGATGGCGTCACTCGCGTGTTGCTGAGTAGAATGAAGCGGCTCTGTGGGCGCTGCATACAGTGGTATATGAAAGTGAACGCGGGCGAGCTCTGTATTCTTCTTTTGCTCTGGCGCGTTGAGGAATTCGGGGAGATCGGTAAAGCGCTTCAGGCTACCGTCATGATTCTTTACGATGACCTGGTGCAGGTAGGTGGGCTCATCAAAGGCGCGGATGGCTTCAATAGCCTCAAGGTCTGAGGGGTTAAATTCCAAGGCGGATGAAATGTGCAGCTTTGAAATGCGCAGGCCGGCAGCACGGAAGGTGTCGAGTGATGCGCGGCAATCATCAAACTCGAGGGCAAAGTGGCAGGTGTCGTAATTGATACCGATACGTTTTTTGATGAGCTTGGTATCGGAGCAGAAATTCAGCAGGCGCTCAAAAAACGCGATGGTTTCCTCCGTGTTTTCAAAATGGCCAAGAGGCTCGGGTTCTAATCCGAGATGAAGGTCCCTTCCATAATGACTGGACAGACTCTCAATATACTGCGCGCATGCTTCGAGATGAGTAAAGATCGCTGATTCATCCGCCTCGAATGCTTTAAATGATCCGGGCAGCGTGGAGACTGAGCCTTCGACTCCCTCGGGGACAAGTTGCGCAATGATGGTGAAAAGGTCTTGGGTATATCGTAGCCTCTCGCTGCTTGTCCAATCTGGCTGGTAGACTTTTTCCTTCACCCGGGTGCCGTGAAACGAGCCATAGGGGAAGCCGTTGATGGTGAATACGTAGCAGTTCTCATCCTCTAGCCACAATTTAAACTGGGTCAGATGATCGCCTTCGAGCAGTTCTGTTGCTGCGCGGGCAGATAGTCTGAGTCCTATGGCGTAAGGAGCGTTGGCAGGCGAGACATGATCCCTGACCTGGAGTGTGTGAGTTTTGAGAACGTGTAATGTTTCAGCCCAGCTCTCTGCGGGGTGAATATTAGTGCAGTAGGCCAGATGAGCCTCGGGAAGCTTAATAGATTTCACAGCGACTCTACGTTACGGAGGTCGAGGATCTTAACGACGTTAGCGTAAGAGTCTCTGAAAAAGAATACGGCGTGGCGGCCAAGGACTTTGACTTCAATGATTCTGCCGCGTGGGTCTGCAAAGCGGTAGTTGCCAGCGATTTCTGGGTTAGATTGTAGTCGCCCAAGAAAGGCTTCGATGAGCGCTTTTTGGCCCAGTTTTTTGAGGTGGTCAGCAACGTGACTGTGAAGGTAAACCAAGGTTTCAGTCATTGTCAGGAGATGCATTGACGCTTTTTAAGGTTTGCCAGTTTTCTGGGTCAGAGTCCTCGACTCGCTTGTGGAGACTGGGCATGACAAGGCGGTTGCGCTTCAGGCGCTCTACCAGAAGGAAGCCTGCGACGTGGTCCTGGTCTTCAACGGACAGCTGGCTGAGGCTTTCTTTGATTTGCTCAAGTTCTGAGAGGTTCATAGGGTCTTTAGAGGGAGAAATTGGGTGATTGGCTCAGGAATTTCACGGGGTTGTCGTAGACCACTTTATGAATGGTTTCTTGAGAGTGTTGCCGCTTTTTCATTTCCTGCATGCATTTAGCAACGGCCAAGGGGTCAGAGATACCCCAGTCACACGCAGAATTCATCCAGATGTTTTCCATGCCAAAGTTTTCAAGGATGTCGACGGCTCGAGGCAGGGTGCACTTGGACTCGGGGTAGAGCGTCATGCCGGCCCAAAAGCCTGCATCAAGCACCATGCCGGCGGTGTGTTCCTCAACGTGGTCAATAATGACTTTGCTGGGATCTACCTTGGCGTTTTTAAGTGCATCGATGATGAGGCGGGTGCCCTTGAGCTTGTCTTCGAGGTGAGGGGTATGGATGAGAATGGGTAAGTCGTGCTTTTGAGCGATGGCGACATGCTCTTCAAAAATAGTGAGCTCACTGATGGTGTTTTTGTTTAAGCCTATTTCACCAATGCCAAGGACAGTAGGGGCATCGAGAAATTCAGGAATGATGGCCATAACCTCGCGGGCGAATCCTGAGTCTTCAGCTTCTTTTGGGTTAATGCATAACCAGCAAAAATGTTTGATGCCGAATTTCGCAGCACGCTGTGGCTCATACTCGGTGAGTTGACGGTAGTAGTCGTGAAATCCTTGAGCTGAGCTGCGGTCAAAGCCGGCCCAAAAGGCAGGCTCGCAGATGGCCTCGCAACCGGCAATAGCCATGGCCTGGTAGTCATCTGTGGTGCGGCTCACCATGTGAGCATGTGGTTCAATATAGGGCATTGAGTATTATGGTTGGTTAGTTGCCTGCCTGCTTGTTGGGCGCTCCAAAAGCTCCTTGGATGATGGCTTTGGGGATGGGTTCTACAGTTTGATCAGACAAGGTATTGAGAACGGCTTGTGCGCGTGACTGCTCACCAGGCTTGAGCATGGCATCAAGAGCTTCATGGAAGCCATTGAATCGATAGTCGGCATCACCGTCGAAACGATCCATTCGGTCCAAGAATGCAGCTATATCGATTAATTTGCAGCGTGCATCCATGAAATAAAGGTCGAGGATATCTTGTTTGCTGGGCATATATTTACGCTAATAGATAATTACTAAATTCCAAATGCCAAATTCAGTTTCCAAATTTATATTTTGATATAAGAATACGGCATGCAGGATATTGACGAACGCGACCTCGGACTACAGCCACTGGACAAGATGATGGGTGAATGGGGTATTGATAATCACCAGTTGGTAGAAGTTTCTACCGAGCAGCTAACCCATAAGCAGGTTCAGAAGGCAAGAAAGGGGCGACGCCTAACACTGAAAATGATGCAGAAAGTCACCAGAGCTTTCAATGTAGCTATTTGGGGTCATCTCAGTGATGAACAAAAAGAAGCGTATTATGAGTATATGCATCGTGATCTGTTTAATTATGCCAAAGGTCATGATGCTGATTGGGTAGATCCCAATAAATCGATTCAAGAAGAGCTGAAAAGCTGAAGATGCCAATGAAGGTCGACTACCTCATTATTGGCCAAGGCTTAGCTGGGAGTACGCTTGCCATTGAGTTGCTGAGGCGTGGCCGTTCTGTTCTTGTTGTCGATCGTCAGGATGGTACCGGATCGACGAGGATTGCGGCAGGTCTGAGCACGCCGCGGACGGGGAGGGGGATGAACCCGGCATGGCGACAGCAATATTATCTGCCGAAGGCTGTGGCATTTTATCATGGCCTAGAGAAAGAAAGCGGCCGTAAATTCTATCATCCCACGCCAGTTGTTCGTGTTTTTGCTTCTGAGAAGGAACGTGAAAAGTGGCGGGGCAAAACTGATGAGCAGCATCAATGGGCACATGAGCTCGATGAGCTTGATGGGCCTTTTCAGTATCAATATGGAGGTATTGAAATGCCAGATGGCGCATGGCTGGATACCCTTGCATTCTTGCATGTGGTCCAGGATAAGCTAATGGATACAGGTTCTTGGCGGGAGGCCGCCTTTGCCGAGGAAGATGTCTCTTTTGTTGATGGTCAGGCAGAATGGCAGGACGTGGTAGCAGACAAAATCATTTTGTGCCAAGGTGCCTATGGCTTGAATGGTGTTGATGGCTACAAAGGTTGGTTTTCCTATATGCATCATCGCAGTGCCAAAGGTGAGATTTTGAATGTCTGGATTGATGGGCTCGACGACGCACGACGTTATCACTGCCAAGGCTGGTTGGCGCCTCGAGGCGGAGGCATGTGGAAGGCTGGGTCGAATTATGATTGGAAACACATGGATGCCATCCCAACTGATGCGGGTAAATCTGACGTGCTAGCAAAACTGAACACGTGGTTAGAGCTAGGTCCGGATAAAGACGTGCCCATCGAGGTGATTGATCACGAAGCCGGAATCAGGCCGATCATAAGAAACAGTAGGCCGGTTGTCGGCTTTCATCCTGAGATTCCTCAGGTCGGTTTTTTCAATGGGCTGGGGTCTAAAGGTTCATTGATGGCTCCGGCTGTAGCGGAGCATTTTGCGGCTTATTTGTGTGGCGAATCAGAGCTAGACGAGGAACTGGGGCTTTCAGAATAAGTATATTTTTTTGGTTTGAGCGATATCGTTGAGTAGAGATGATCCTAGAAAAAAGCATAGAGGGCAGCTTGTTGCTGCAGGCGCATGACTTGATTGTCGATGTGCTAGAGCATGGTGATGCTGCGGTGGATGCAACGCTGGGTAATGGTCATGATACCTTGTTCCTGGCTCGTTGTGTTGGGCGTGCGGGGAAGGTTTTTGGATTTGATGTTCAGCAGGCCGCCGTGGGCAATACAGGTAAGCGTCTTGATGATGCTGGAGTCGATAGCGGCTGTTATGCTTTGTTTTGTGAGAGTCATGCAGACATGGCTCTACATATTACCACTAAGGTGAAAGCGGTGATGTTTAATCTCGGCTATCTTCCAGGGGGAGATAAGAAAATCATCACTCAGGCTCATTCCACGGTGGCCGCTTTATCTGCAGCGATAGAGTCGTTGTCTTGTGGAGGGATATTAACGGTGATGTGTTATCCAGGTCATGATGGGGGCGCTGATGAGGCAGATCTGGTGACTAACTTCGTCGATGAGCTTGATGAGGAGGATTGGAGGGTTACTCGATACAATCGCGCAGAGGCTCGAGCTTCGACGCCTTATTTATGGACGATCCTTAATGTAAGCCAAAAAAACGGCCAACCCCCGAGTGAGGGTTGACCGCAGATATTTGATGATGGCAGGGTCCTAGAAAGGTTTCCCTGAGAGAGGTTTGACTGCTTGAATATTCATTCTGAATGGCGCAATCGCTTTGGCAACACTGTCCTGATCAAGCTCTCCAGCTTTAGCGAGGTGCAGGGTGATGCCGCGGTTGACGTATGCCGCAGTCACATTATCGAGTTTTTCTAAAGCCGCACGGGCTTTGTCGTTGGTGTCCGCTCATCCAGTGCCTGTTACAGCGAGCACGTAGCCAGCTTCAGGGATGATGATTTCATCTTTATTGAATGAGACAAGAGTAAGGGACTTCCTGTTGAGGGACTGTTCAGTTTTCCCTTTATCGAGTTCCTTGCCATCCTTCATGATCACTGTAGCGCGAAGGCCAGAGAGAAGGATTTTGTCGACACCGTCCTGTATTTTAATAGCCAAACTGGCTCGGTTGGAGATGCCTCATCCCTTGCCGCTTACTTGGACAAGATAGGCAGTTTTTGTGTTGGTAATGGCATCAGCCGCCTCCTCAGAGGGTGTTGCCGCGGCAACATTGGCATGCACAGTAGCCAACATCGGAAGCGCAGCGAGCCCGAAGGCAGCGATGCGCGCAGTTGTTGTTGTTATGCTGGTTTTCATAATGTGATTTTATAGTTAAGGTATTACTGAGCTGAATTCAAAATATTTACTCTAGTAAAAGTGAAATTACATCTGTTTTTACGCTCAGCAAGCAGAGAAGTCATATTTGTTGATCATACGTAGCTGGCACCTCAGAACTTGCATAAAGTAGCTAGATCACCTCAACAATCATGTTGATTTCTACGGATACATTGAGCGGTAGAGCTGCGGCACCCATTGCCGTGCGGGAATGGACTCCCTTATCGCCGAAAATTTCAACAAGAAGGTCAGAACAGCCATTGATAACCGCGGGGTGTTGATGGAAATCAGGCTCTGAGTTGACGAAACCACCCACGTTAACAATGCGCTCAATATGATCGAGGTCTCCGATTTCCGCTTTGACCACAGCGAGGCGGTTCAGGGTGATAAGACGGGCTGCCTGTTGCGCGGTCTCAACCGATGTGTCTGTTGGCACTTTGCCCAAGAAGGTGTCATCATCCAATGGAGGAATGCCTCCGGCAAGAAAGAGCAGGTTACCGGAGCGCACGCAGTTGACATATGATCCTGCCGGAGCGGGAGCCTCAGGTAAGGTGTAGCCGAGTTCTTGGATTTTAGATTCGATGGAGGACATAGTATGGACCTGTAAGCAATTATGATGAATGAGAGCAGTCACTAATCAGAACTGCTGATCAGAGCGGGAAGATTTAGCCGTGATGCTTTAGAGCTGCTGCTATAAACCCAGCGAAAATCGGGTGGGGGTGATTAGGTCTTGATTGGAATTCAGGGTGGAATTGAGCGCCGATGAAAAATGGATGATCGCTAATCTCAACGATTTCAACAAGTCCCTCAGGATCAGAAACGGCACTAATTTTTAGGCCGGCGGCTTCAATCTGCTCACGGTAAGCTGGGTTGAATTCATAGCGATGGCGATGACGCTCGCTGATCATATCTTTTCCATAGAGTTGGTGGGCAACGGTGTCTTGCAGGATTTTTGAATCACTTGCTCCAAGGCGCATGGTTGCGCCCATATCTTCGACGCCCTGTTGCTCTTCTTGTAGGGAGATGACGGGATGCGGGTTGTCTTTGTCAAACTCGGTGGAGTTCGCTCCCTTCAATTGGCAGGCATTCCGGGCAAATTCAATGGTGGCAATTTGCATGCCTAAACAGATGCCAAAGTAGGGGATGCGATTTTCCCGTGCGTATTTAGCGGTGAGGATCTTGCCCTCAGTGCCGCGATCACCAAAACCGCCAGGGATAAGGATGCCATCCATACCGCTAAGATGTTTTTCGGCACCTTCTTGTTCGATGATTTCCGCATCGATGCGTTCAACAACAACCCTGGTGTCATGCGCGGCGCCCGCGTGTGTCAGGGATTCGTAAATCGACTTATAGGCGTCCTGCAGTTCAATGTACTTGCCGACCACTGCAATTTTAACTTCGTGGGTCGGGTTGATGATATGATCGACGAAATCTTGCCATTCGCTGAGGTCTGGCGTCTTAGACTCGATGCCTAGTCGGTCAGTGACTAGTCGATCAAGCTTGTCGCGACGCAGGTCAATCGGGCATTCATAAATGGTGTGATCAACATCGCGAAATGCGACAACATTCTTGTGCTCAACATTGCAGAACATGGCAATTTTACGTCGGTTGTCTTCATCCAATTCGTGTTCAGTTCGGCAGACGATAATATCTGGCTGAATACCGATTTCTCGGAGCTTGGCCACGGACTGTTGAGTTGGCTTGGTTTTAATTTCACCGGCAGCCTTGATCAGGGGCAGTAGCGTTACATGAATGAAGCAAACGTTTTCACGGCCGACATCGAGTGAAAACTGACGAAGCGCCTCGAGGAATAGGTGGCCCTCGATATCGCCCACGGTGCCTCCTATTTCCGTAATGATGATATCGGCATCAGAGCGGAGGGCGACGTCGTTAATACGCGCTTTGATTTCATCGGTGCAGTGAGGTATGAACTGAACAGTTTTGCCGAGGTAATCACCCTTGCGCTCTTTGCGAATAACGTTTTCGAAAACTTGACCAGAGGTGAGGTTGTTGAATTTCGTCAGGGTGCAATTAGTGAAACGTTCATAATGTCCCAGGTCGAGATCGGTCTCAGCGCCATCATTAAGGACGTAGACTTCCCCGTGCTGAAATGGGGACATGGTGCCAGGGTCGACGTTGAGGTAGGGGTCGAACTTCTGCAGGATCACTGAGAGGCCACGATGCTCTAGAAGGGTGCCAAGCGAGGCGGCAGCCAGCCCCTTGCCTAGTGAGGAGACGACACCGCCGGTGACAAAAATATATTTGGTAGGTTGAGGCATGGGTATGAAAGTAGATGGTTTATTTGAGAAGGTTTTCGATATGTTGAGCCTGTTCGAGGGTGTCTACACCGGTGGAGTCGTCATCTGTGATGAGAACCTTGATGCGTGCATTGTTTTCGAGAGCGCGGAGTTGCTCTAAAGATTCTGCCAGCTCGAGAGGGGATGGCGGCCAGACGACAAATTTTTCGAGGAAGTCTCTGCGGTATGCGTAGATCCCTTTGTGGCGGTAAAGAGTCAATGCCGGGCTTTCAGCACGTTGGTATGGAATTGGGCTACGTGAGAAGTAGAGAGCTTCACCATTTTGAGCGATGACGCATTTAACGACATTGGGATCATGTATGGCCTCGTCGTCATTGATGGCGTTTGCTGCCGTGGCCATGGAGATGCCTGAGTCTTCATGTAGCGCTACAGCGAGCTGGTCGATGAGGCTTGGTTCGATGAGCGGTTCATCTCCCTGAATGTTGATGATGTAGGCAGCATCAGGGTAGGACGAGGCGGCTTCGGCGATGCGATCCGTTCCCGTAGGGTGGTTTGGAGAGGTCATGACCGCTTTGGCACCAAAATCATGTGCCGCATCGAGGATGCGCTGGTCATCGGTAGCAATAGTCACACTGTCGAGAAGCTTGCAGTGCTGCGTGCGCTCCCAGACGTGTTGCACAAGCGGTTTTCCAGCAATGAGGTGGAGCGGTTTCCCGGGGAAGCGAGTAGAACCCCAGCGTGCTGGGATTATGCCAAGAGTATGATGATTTCCAGATGAGGCCACTTGCTTAAATCTGGGGTTGAGTTATGAATGGTGTGACCTAAACGACAAGCCTCTTTTGTCTGTAGGGTGAAGTTTTTTTTAGGGTGTGCTGGTTTGAAGTTTGTAGAGGTGAATTATACTGCTAGTCTGCGTTTCCATGAAGCCGGTGTATGAATACTTTACCTATTGGGATTGGGCGGTTGTTGCGGGGTATATGATTTTCACAACCGTTCTGGGCCACCGGCTCTCGGGTAAACAATCTAATATTAAGGATTTCTTTCTAGGTGGTAAGACTTTGCCCTGGTGGTCGGTGAGTGGATCGATGATCGCCACTGAGATTAGTGCTCTGACCTTCATCGGTGTGCCCGGTATGGTTTTTGCCATGGAAGGAGACTGGACTTACCTGCAATGGGGCTTTGGTTCTGTCATAGCACGCTTCGCTGTCGCTTACTGGCTGATACCTTTGTATTATGAAAAGGAAATATACAGCCCATACGATTTCATGGGTAACCGGCTTGGCGAGGGTGCGAGGCGTCTGGTCACAGGTCTTTTTGCCTTGGGCTCCATCCTAGGGCAGAGTGTGCGTGTGCTTGTTACGGCCATTATCCTTCAGGTGGTAACAGGTATGGACGTGCCTCTATGCATTGTTATCATAGGTGCTGTCGCAATTCTTTGGACATTCATGGGGGGGATGCAGACGGTCATCTGGACAGATGTCATTCAGTTTTGCCTGTTCATTTTTGGCGGTGTGTTGGCCTTAAGCCTCCTGGTCGGTGAATTGGGCTGGAGTCAAATTGTAGAGCTCAACCAAGTCACCATTGACGGCAGCGACAAAGACAAACTCACATGGCTTGATTTTACGTCCCCATTCCAAGAACCGGGTTTGCGCTACACTATGTGGGTGGCCTTGATTGCCATGCCCTTTCAAAATTTCACGGCGTTTGGTATCGATCAACTTAACACTCAGAGAATGTTTTGCTGTGGAAATGTCAAGGATGCCAGAAAAGCGATGTGCTGGAGTAGTATATCGATCATTGTCACGGTCTTGATGCTTGCTGTCGGAGCAGGGCTTTTTGCTTGGTACAGGGTCTATGAACCAAGTGGTTTGATCGCTGCGAGTTTTGACAAAAGCAATAATGTGTTTCCCACATGGATTACAATGGAAGTGGCTCCAGGGCTCAGTGGTTTGATCCTAGCGGGAGCCTTTGCTGCCGCCATCTCGAGTCTTGATTCTATTTTAGCGGCCCTCAGTCAGGCCAGCTTATCGGTATTCTATGGCAGAGATAAGCTCGAGGCGGCAGGTAAGGGTCGAGAGATGGTCCGTTTATCGAGAATTGTGGTTTGTGTTTGGGGGGTCATTTTGACGGCAGCGGGACTGGGTTTGTGGGTTGTTTACAAAAAGAATCCAGACAGTGATCTGATTGGTTTAGCCTTTGGCATGGTGGCGTATACCTATGGACCTCTGTTGGGGGTTCTAGCGGCGGCTATTTTGCCTCTGAGGGTAAGCACAAAGGGGCTGATCCTAGGTACTATTTTATCCGTGTTGCTGGTGTCTTGGTTTAGGCCCGAGCTGCCTTTAGTCCTTGAGGCCATGGGCTTAGCTACTTGGGCACAACAGGTCATTCTTTTGCGCCCTGAGCTGACCTCTGAATGGTTTTTCCCATTGAATGCGAGCATCACACTTTTATGTGGCTGGCTGGGGTCTCTGTTAGGCTCTTCGGAAGCGTCAGTCGGTGTCGATAAGCAGAGATGATTAACCACGCTTGATTACTTTTGGGGTCAAGTATTTTAAAAACTTTTCCGTGGAACTATTGTGGAATAGGGGGTTTTGTTTTTTGGGGACCTCGTAATATTAAAAAGTTTTGATCCTAGCGCAAACAGCGAGTTTTATCAGCAGGTCACCCTCTTGCCCGTTCGCTGCTCGCGGACACCGATACCCAAACCATTTACACATTTTACAAGCTTAATGAAACAAACACGTGCTCTTTTCCAAAACCTAGAAAAGTCAACCACTGACCCAACAGAATCGGGTGGTGCAAGTGCTTCTGGGGAAAATGAAGAGCTTTGGCTTGAGGTTGCAGGGGCTCTTAAAAATCTGGTAAGTGGTGACGCATACAGCAGGTGGTTTAGCTCAGCTTATCTCAAAGAGGTTAACGAGACCGAGGCGGTCCTTGGCGTGGTTAGCGATATGCACCAGGTTTGGATTGAGACAAATTACCTTCCTGAGGTTCAATCTGCGCTTGCTAGCGTTTCCTCGCTTCCTCGCAAAGTGAGAGTTGTCGTTTGCGAAGCGATACAAGACCAGCTTGCTGATGCTGCGACAGCCAGAGCCGGCCAAGCTGGCGTGTCTAGTGATCATAATAGCCTGTCCTCCGATGCCGATGCCGATGCGGTAGCTCAAGCGTCTTTTAGTGATGGATTTGGAGCAGTGGAGCACAGCTCTCTGGGGGATCCCACAGAGCAGATGCGCAAAAGGCTCAAATCGACGGGGCTCAATCCTCAATTTAGCTTTGATCGCTTCGTAGTCGGGCAAAATAATGAGTTTGCTCATGCTGCTTGTATGGCTGTGGCCTCGACGAAGAACCCCATTTACAATCCGCTTTTTATCCACGGCAGTTCAGGTCTTGGTAAAACCCATCTCATGCAGGCCATTGGCCAGCAGCTGATGCAGGATAACCCAAAGGCAAAAGTCGTGTATCTGACATGTGAAAAGTTCATCAATGAATTTATTGATACTGTACGCAAAGGCTCACTCGAAAGATTCAGACGCAAATACCGCCGTGCAGATATTTTACTCATTGATGATATTCAGTTCTTGGCAGGGAAAGAGCGCTCGCAAGAGGAATTTTTCCATACCTTCAATGAATTACTGGACCTGCAGAGTCAGGTTGTACTGACTTCGGATCGACCAGCTTCAGAAATTAAAAACATTGAGCCTCGTCTCATTTCTCGTTTTGAAAGTGGCTTGACAGTAGAACTTCAGCCTCCAGGCATAGAAACTCGCCTTGCGATTCTGCGCGCCAAAATGGAAGACTGGGACGTGAAGCTGGACAGTGAAATATTGGAGATGCTTGCAGAGCGTATTCAAAGTAATGTGCGTAGACTAGAAGGTGGGCTTGTTCGCATTGCCACTTACGCATCTCTAGGTACCGAGCAGGTGACCATTGAGCGATCCGAGTTTTTATTGAAGGACATCTTAAGGGAAGAGGGCCAGCGTAGAGTCAATATTGATTCCATACAAAAGGCGGTAACTGATTACTTCGACATCAGGCTTGCAGACATGACTAGCAGGCGGCGTCCTACAAACATTGCGTTCCCTCGGCAAATTGCGATGTATCTGAGTCGTAAAATGACACCATGCTCTTTGGTTGAAATCGGCGATGCCTTTGGTGGTAGAGATCACGGCACCGTGATCTATGCATGCCAAAAGGTAAAAGACCGAATTGAAAATGAGGCAGAGATTCGTGATGCGGTGGACATTCTAATGACCATACTTAAACGCAGATAGCGGCCTGCTGAGGGCGTAGTGAAGATCCCTCAAAACACCTTTATTGGTTCCTTTTAGGATGTATTATTACATTTTCTGCATGCCCCAAGGTCTACGGCTCTATCGTGACGGGTCTACATATAGCGCCCGCCCCATCTTCGGGCACAGCATGTTGTGCTAGAGGGCTGAAATTGTTCAAGATTCCTTAATGAGGGCTTGCTTTGAGATAAAAATAATTCAATCTCTTCGCGTCGTGTGTGAACCGTTTCACCATTTTTACGGCAAACCTTAATTATCACTTATCTTAAAATGAAATTTTCTATTAGTAAGGAAGCTTTTCTTGATGCTCTTCAGCAGGTTCAGCACGTAGTAAGCAATAGGGCAACACTTCCTATTCTTTCTAACGTTCTTATCGAAGCTGCCGATGGCAAACTGAAACTGACAACCACAGATCTGGATGTTGGTGTAAGTGGTAGTGTAGATGCAACGATCGACAAAGAGGGCTCTACAACGCTTCCCGTTAAGCGATTGGTGAGCATCATCCGTGAACTTCCAGCAAGCGAAGTGGAGGTATCAGTAGACGGTAAAAATCATGCCAGTATTAAATGTGGTCCAAGCTTCTTTAAAATAATTGGTCTTGGTGAAGATGAGTTTCCGCCTCTGCCGAAGTTCGAAGAATCCACAGAATTCAAGATTGGCCAAGGTGTGCTACACGACGCCATTAAAAAAACTTCTTATGCGATATCAACGGATGAGACACGCTATGTGCTCAATGGTATTTACGTATCTTTCCGTGACGGCAAAATGATTTTTGTTGCTACCGATGGTCGCAGACTTGCGATGGTCGAGAACGACCTGGAATACCCAGCAAGTCATGAGACAGACATCATTGTTCCATCCAAAGCTGTCAATGAGCTTCAGCGCATGCTTGGTGGTGAGGGTGAAGCCATTGTGAAATTAAGTGGTAACCAAATAAGCTTTGAGATTGGTGACAGCATCATCGTCAGTAAGCTCATTGAGGGTAATTACCCCAACTACAAGCAGGTGATTCCTGGTGAGCGCAAGGAGCGGGTCACAATCAATCGTGAAGAGTTTCTCAATACAGTTCGCCGGGTATCATTACTCACCTCAGAGAGCTCCAATTCAGTGAAGTTGTCGTTTAGTAAGGGCAGCATTGATGTTCAGGCTAACTCCAAGGATATCGGTGAAGCCAAGGAGCCGGTCGTGGCTGATTATGATGGCGAAGAGTTCGCGATCGCTTTCAATCCAGAGTTTCTCATGGCACCGCTTAAAAATCTAAGCGAAGAGTCAGTCTACCTAGACCTCATTGATGGCATGAGCCCTGGAGTCATTCGCATCGACGGCTCATTCCTCTATGTGATCATGCCAATGCGTGTTAGTTCATAATAGGATACTGAACTGAAATCATTTTATTAAAAGTCCGGAGGGTTTCCTCTGGGCTTTTTTTATGGCGCGATTGTGGTATCTGATGTCTATGCAATTGTTATTTCGATCTGCCGCCCTGTTGCTGTTGCTTTTGCTCACAGCCTGTTCAGAGACAGTAGGAAATCATTCAGAGAGTCGAGTTGCTGAAGGTGGCAGGCATGCTGAGGTCATGCCGGCAAAGCGCGAGCTCGCACCAACAAGCAATGTTGATAGGCGGACTTCTGTGGCTGGAGGGGATGTTCAGCAAGGGCAAATCACGGGTGTTGATATAGGCCGGCTTTTTGAGCTGATTCAGACGAAAAGAGTACTGCTGGTTGATTGCAGGCCCGCGATTTTTTACCGCATGGGTCATATTGATGATGCGATTAACCTGCCACTTAAAAAATATACAAAATCCATAGGCATGATCAGAACACATTTTGATCATGCTTTGACCGAGCGTAAGGTTATCGTGCTCTACTGCCAAAACATCGACTGCCCTGACGGCTACCTGTTCGCTGAAAAAATAGCCGAGGAAGGTTATTCGATCTCGGTCTACAAAGGAGGTTGGCAGGAGTGGAAAGCCTCTGGACTTTGATTCGGCTCAGGCTCGGCCGTGGCCTTAGCCTCAGCGTATGGTTTGATGACCACTATTCATCATATTCCGCCCAGGAAGAAGTGGTTTCCCAAACGCGTATTTTAGCAATTTTCACATTAGGTCTGACCGGATACTCGGCATCCGGTTGGCTCACAAATTGAGCTAGTGATGCCTTGGTGTGAAGGTAGATGGTTCGTGCCATTACTTCAGTTGTCGGGTCTTCACCATCAAATCCGATAATGCGATCACCATAAGCTTCTTTGAAAAATTCAAATTTAGGATCCTCTGTATTCATACAAAGAGCATGATCATAGGTTTCGAGGAAATCTCCGATCATGCGGGAGATGAGTTTGAAATCAAAGACCATCTCACGATCATCCAGGGTGTCAGCCTCAAATATCAGCTCAACCTTGCGAGTATGTCCGTGAGGAAACCTACACTTGTCAGGGTGCTTGGAGAGTAGATGGCCGTTTTCGACCTCGATCATTTTGCAAATCCGGTAAGGCATGGGTCAGGAATATGTATGTGAACTAATGAATAGGGAAGTTTAAACCGGAGTTGAACTCTCAGGTTTCGATGATCGGGTGATCTTTTAGGAAATCATTTTCTCCGCCAGTGCGATATCCTCAGGGTAGGTGATCTTGAGGTTGGGGTCTTCGTTAGCGACAAGACGGGTGGGGCATTGGATGAGCTCCATTGCGGAAACTTCGTCGGTAACGCGCTGGCCATTTTTTTGAACCAGGTCGTAGGCTTCGATGAGTAGTTCGGCCTTGAAAATTTGGGGTGTTTCCATCAGCCAAAGATTGTCGCGGCATAGAGCCTCGGTAACGAAGCCTTCGCTATTTGCTCGTTTGATGGTTTCAGTGACTGGGCGTGCAGATGAGGCCGCGTTATATTTGACGGCAGATTTCAAGACCTTTTCGATTTGCTGGCATGATATCAGTGGCCGCGCTCCATCATGAACTGCGATGTAATGTGCCCCTTTTGTCAATTTACTTAGGCCGGCAGCGACAGAATCATGCCGGTCTATGCCGCCATCAACTCGGGTGATCGGTAGATCATTTAATTCAAGATGAAGGGCGCTGTAGCGCTCTATGGGGCAAACAACGATAATTTCTGTGACATTAGAGCAATTTGCAAATGCTTCAATGCTGTGCTGGAGGACCGGCTTACCGGCAAGATTTGCCAGTAGCTTATCAAATCCCATGCGCTGGCTAGATCCTGCGGCGACGATGATAACAGAAAAATTCATGGTGGCTTATAGAATGATCGTAAAAACCAGCGTGATTATGCTGATGGATGAACCCCGCTGAGGGCTTTGTGATTGGGCTTCCCCGAGAGGTGAGAAATTTACTGGAGACGCTTCATGACCTCCTGAGAGAGTTTTTTGCCATCGGCACGGCCACCTGTTTTTTGTTGAAGTAGTTTCATGACTTGCCCCATGTCCTTCTTGGACTCAGCGCCTAATTCGCTAATAGCCGATTCAACGGCAGTAACGATTTCGTCCTCGCTAAGTTCAGTAGGGAGGTAGTTCTTCAGGATGTTGATTTCGGCCTTTTCGTTATCAGCAAGTTCTTGGCGATCTGCTTTTTCAAACTGCTCGATGGAGTCCTGACGCTGTTTGATCTGCTTTCGAATAATGCTTATTATTTCGCTATCTTCGAGAACGGTGCCGGCGCCAGACTTCTCGATGCTGGCATTGGTTATTGCTGATTTCAGTGCGCGGATTGTGTTGAGCGTCTCTTTATTGCGCTCTCGCATGGCGGTTTTCATGTCGCTGCTGATCGTTTCGAGTAGTGAAGTCATAACTTGATGGGAGTGGGTGTTGTTACTCCTAAATTGAGTAGGGTGGGTGCTTGATCAATAGAGGTCCTCGGCCGTCACCGATGTTTGTTCCCGGCAGCCGAGCCAGACGGCTTGATCAACTACCCGCGAGCTGTCACCATCAAAGCGATAACTGTGGCAGTTGGGGCAGAGGTTAGCTCCAGCGCCAACAATAGAGTCGCATCCTTCACAGACCTTATAATTGTCGGGGTTGTTGGCGATCTCCTTAGCCTTGTTCAGACGGGATTGATCTTGGGGATTGGTAGCCATGGATAATGAACTGATAAATTAGGAATTCAGCTTGTCTAGAAAAAATCTAGGCTCTGAAACTAAAAAAGCGACCCCCAACTAAGGAGGACGCTAAGAAAATGTAGCTTATAACCTGATGTTGGGGTGCTGTTGCTCCAACTTAGAGGTCGGGGCAATCACTAGGCACTGAGGTGCTTTTGTGTCTTGCTCTTAAGGTTAGCTGCTTTGTTGGGGTGAATGATGTTATTCTTTTCACACTTATCTACTGTAGAGGTGAACTCAGAGTAGGATTTTTTAGCAACTTCTTTGTCGCCTGATGCAGCAGCTTCGAGAGTTTTTCTGCGGAGCGTCTTCATGCGACTGGTGAGAGACTTGTTCTGTGCTGTTCGCGTTGCGGTTTGACGAACGCGCTTGAGAGCTGATTTGGAATTGGCCATGGAATAACTGAGTTACTGAGTTGAGATTATCTGAGTCGTCTCATTCAGAGTGAATGAAGATGACATGCTGTAAGGGCGGTGAAGCTAGCCATTTAGGCTGGGCTGTCAAGCTCGATAGCGAGGAAAATGTCTGCTTTTTGAGGCAAAGCTTGATTTTACGTTGCTTGAGAAGAAAAGAACGAGCGACAAGGGTTGTGAGCTCCTTCATGTTTTCAGCTGTTGAGAATAGCTAAGAAGATCGTTTGTTACTTGCTGGCTCTTTCCTTGGCGGGGGATTTGGAAAAGGCCGTTAATTGCTGTGCAAGTGAGCTTAATGATGTGAAATAGAAGCCAATGGGGAAGGGCATCAACAGGGTAGCTGCTATCCAGCTGCCATTGAGGGCGTTATCGGCTACAATGATGGTGAAGAAAAAGGCGAAGGCAAGCTCCACGAACGGGGTGAGTGACTTGATGGCCTTGTAGCGGCTTTTTTTGAAGGCTGATTTTTCCGTTTTTGTGCTGCTGTTAATACCGTGTTTGGGGGTGCGCACGAAGCCAGATTGATGATTAAAGAGAGCTTCTAAGACCGCCTTGGCATTGTTCACGGACATGCCGATTCCCAAAGCCAGAAGTAGAGGCAGGTAAAGAATGTCTTTTAGCCAGGTGTCTGGGCGAAGGGCTTTCTGGCTCATGATGTAAAACAGAGCCACAGATACACTACCGAAGAAAAAGATAGGGAAATTCAGTAGGTGTTCAGATATACCATGTTCTTCAAACCATGACATCTCACTTCGCTGTTTTGGTATGATCAAAAAGAGCAGCGCGAAAAGTAGCAAATATGCAAAATTTGATGTTAAGTGAGCGGTGGCTTCCAATTTGCAAGTGAGAGGGGCATTGCTTTTCCAGATATCGAACAGACATTTCTTACACACTTGAATGGAGCCTTTGGTCCAGCGGTGTTGCTGGCTCTTGAAACCTTCCATATCAACGGGTAGCTCCGCAGGGGTAGTTACATCGTTAAGGAAGATGAATTTCCAGCCTTTGAGCTGCGCGCGGTAGCTGAGGTCCATATCTTCTGTCAGGGTGTCATGCTCCCAGCCTCCAGCGTCTTCGATGCATGATTTGCGCCAGATGCCAGCAGTGCCATTGAAGGTGAAAAATCGGCCGCTACGATTACGTGCGGTTTGTTCCAGCTCAAGGTGCCCATCGAGAAACATTGCCTGTATACGAGTCAGGGTGTTGTAGGTGCGGTTGATGTGTTCCCAGCGTGTTTGGATCATGCCGATATTATTATCGGTGAAATAGTGAATCGTTTTATGAAGCACATCGGGATTCGGCACAAAATCAGAATCAAGAATGAAGAGATAGTCGCCTTTGGCGGTCTCGGTGCCATTCTCCAAGGCTCCCGCTTTGTATCCTGTGCGGTCGATACGATGAACATGCTCTGCGTCAAAGCCTCGTTTGATGAGCTTTGCTACCTCAACCTTGCAAATCTCAGTGGTCTCGTCTGTGGAGTCATCTAAAACCTGAATTTGAAGCTTATCTTGTGGGTAATCGAGTCTCGATACAGATTCTAGCAGTCTCTCCATGACATGCATCTCGTTGTAGCAGGGGAGCTGAATGGTCACCAGTGGTAGCTCCTCGAATTGAGCCTTTGGCTCTGGTCGATTTCGTGAGTGTTTGAGATACAAAGAGAGAATCATCAGGCGATGAAAGCCATAGCCAGAGAGTCCAATGAGTACGAGGAAGTAGAGAGTGATCCAGAGCAAGTCCATAATAGGTGTAAGATGAGAGAGGAGGAGGAGCGTTCCTTACTTGGATTGCCATCTGTTGTCAAGGCAGGATCCTGCCATGATAAAGGCCCTTAGATGCATTGGTCGGCCTTAGCTCGCTTAATGGATGATTGTGCTTCCTATCATAACTGCACCATGTTTGATTGCTGGTGATGGATATCCCTAGTGGTGATCGAGAAGAATTCCGTGCAATATTAGGTGAAATAGGCAATACGTCTATGCCTTTTGGCCGATTTGGGCCCAAGGATTTCCCTCCGCGCGGATTGCCTATAATGGACTTACCTGAAGAGTATTTAGCGTGGTTTCAGCAGCGGGGATTTCCGAATGGGCGGCTGGGCGAGCTGCTGGAGGTGGTCTGGGGTATCAAAGATGTCGGTATGGACAGCGTCTTTGATCCTATGCGTAAGGTGAGAGGAGGCCGACGTAGTATCCGGAAACCAAGAGGGTCGAGAAGCTAGAGAGGCTCTGCGGCTTATTTAGTTTAGTCGCAGATCGCTTATCAGATGCGTGGCTTGTCCATGTATTTGATAATGGCACGGCGTAGTTCGACGGCGTTGATGCGGCCGGAGTGGCGCCAGATGATCTTGCCGCCTGGAGCGATCAGCACGGAGTGGGGCAGGGAGCCATTCCAGTTAGGGTCGATTGCTTCCGCTAGCTTATCGAGGTTGGCTCCGCTGTAGATGTAGTTATTGGAGGTTCGATCCTCGCTTTGCACTGATTTTGCTGTGCGTGGGGCAAGCGCGGCGTGGTGGCCCGCGAGGAATTTTTTGACCTGCTTTTTGTCGTCGACAGGGTCAACGCTAATGGTGATCAACTCGAAGGGTCGGTTTTGGAATCGACGATAAGTTTCGATCAGATCGGGGAACTCGGCGACACAGGGGCCGCAGACGGTGGACCAGAAATTAATCAGGCGTAGTTTTTCGGTTTTATTAGCCGTGAGAGAGGTAGCCATCTTTTGGTCAAGGTCATCCAGACTGACAGGAAGGGCTGCCCATTTGGCATTATCCTTAGCAACACTATCACGTTTCCAGGACCACTTGGTGGAGCAGCCGAAAGGGCGACTTGTGGCTGTCTCCGGTTCCTTGCCTGCAAGAATAGAGTCAATGGCCTGACGCACGTAGGGTGTTCCTATATTTTCAGTGCTGCGGCGGGCATCGTCGATCCTGCCCGTGTAGCGCAGTTTGCGATCAGCATCGAAGACAAAGACGTGAGGTGTTGCGACAGCTCCGTAGGTTTTGGTGGTTTTCTGAGTGGCACCATCATAGAGGTAGGGGAAGCCGTAGTTTTCATCTTCGGCAACATTCCTCATGTCCTCAAGGGAGTCACCGTAAACCGAGTATCCTAACTCATCGAGACGCAGGGCTTTATCGTCGTTGCCTGAGATAGCGACGAGGGCAACACCCTTGTTTTTATAGTCCTCGTGCAGGGCGATGACCTTGCCACGCGCGGCACGTGCATCTGGGCAGTGATTACAGGTGAAAACAATGACAAGAGCCTTGGAGTCCGAGAAATCACTGAGGCTATGGTTTTTGCCATCCACGCCTGGAAGCGAGAAATCGGGAGCCGGTGAGCCGATGGTCAGGGTTGTGATCGCTTCAGCTTGGGCAAGCGGTTGGGCAAGCAGGGGACTCTGAATGGCAAGAATGCTACCGAGTATAAAGGTTGAGGTGCGCATACTTCAATTACACGCTTTTTGGGTATTTTATTGCAAGAGATTAATGATGGGGGCGTAATCAAATCATGCTTAAGTCTATTGTCTGTTTTTTGTCGCTCGCCCTTGGGCTAGTGACATCGCTGTGTGCTGCTGAAATTAATGTGGCAGAGGGTTTTGAGTGTAAGAAGATTTACCAGGTTCCCAATAAAGAGCAGGGATCATGGGTGGCGATCGCTATTCACGATGACGGTCGCCTGATTACAGCAGACCAGTATGGCTCAATTTATTATGTTACCGTCAATGGTAACGAGGCCCCCGAGGTGGAGCCGCTCAATCTTAAGATAGGCGGTGCTCATGGTTTGTTGTGGTTCAAGGATAGGTTGTTTGTATCGGTGTGTGAGAGGGAAGTGGTGGGGGCAGGGGTTTACGTTGTCGTTGATAGCGATGGTGATGGTAAGCTCGACAAGGTGGAGGTGGTGAAAAAACTTGTGGGTGGTGGTGAACACGGACCTCATGGATTTGTAGTATCACCGGACAAAGAGTGGATTTATTATGTCTGCGGTAATCACACCAATGTTCCAGAAGGTATTGCCAACTATGCAGCGACGAACAAGTGGGGTGAAGACCTTTTGTTGCCCAGACAGGCTGACGCCCGTGGGCATGCGCGCAGCCGAAAAGCTCCTGGAGGCTGGGTTGCTCGTTTCAAGCCTGATAATTCACGTTGGGAACTTTACAGCCAAGGATACAGGAATTCATACGGTATCGCCTTTAATCAAGAAGGTGATCTTTTCACCTATGACGCTGACATGGAATATGATTTTGGCACTCCATGGTATCGGCCTACGCGTATTTGCCATGTGACCAGTGGTAGTGAGTTTGGTTGGAGAAATGGCACGGGTAAGTGGGCTGAGTATTACCTGGATAGCTCTCCTGCGGTGCTTAACATTGGTCCAGGATCTCCTACTGGAGTGGTCTCTGGTGCGGGAGCAGCATTTCCGGCCCGATATCAGCGGGCTATTTTTGCCTTGGATTGGACCTTTGCCACGATCTATGCCATTCATCTCAAAAGCGATGGTTCAAGCTATACGGCTCAAAAAGAGGAGTTTGTCTCAAGGCCAGGTCTGCCAGTGACGGATGGGGTGTTCGGTAAGGACGGAGCGATGTATTTCCTGACCGGAGGCAGAAGGGCTCAATCTGAGTTATATCGTGTCAGTTATGTGGGTAATGAATCCTGTGAGCCCGTGAATGCTCCAGAAGTCGGTGATCTCGTCAAGCTGCGCCGTCAACTCGAAGCCATGCATGTCACCAGCAAAACTGAAAATCTTGAGCTGATCTGGAAATCCATGGGCCACGAGGACCGGGCTATTCGCTATGCGGCCCGCGTGGCACTCGAGCATTTGCCTTTGGCTCTATGGCAGCAAAAGGTTTTAGAGGAAAAAAATCCTATGACCTTATGCCAAGGGGCTGTGGCACTGGCTCATCAGGGGAGTAAGAAGAATGCTCAGGCACTACTGCAGTCGCTAGCCAAAGTCGATTTCCCCACTTTAGACAATCATGGCAAGCTAGCTTTGCTGCGTGCTGTGAGCTTGGTGATTGCTCGGTGTGGTGACGGTGCTCAGAGGGACTTGTTGATCGGTGCTTTTGATGCCCATTTTCCAAGTGAGGATGACATGGTGAACCGTGAACTGTGCCGGTTGTTAAGTTATCTGCAGTCACCAAATGTGGTGAAAAAAACACTCGGTTTGATGGCTTCTCGTGGCGCCGATACACCTCCGGACTGGGCGACACTTGCAGCGCGCAATTCTAAGTATGGTGGGGATGTTATCAAGATGCTCAACAATCTTCCTTCTGCGCAGAACCTGCATTATGCTTACTGCTTGAGAGTGGTGAAAGGGCCGTGGACAGAGGGCCAGAGAAGGCAGTATGTTGAGTGGTTCAACCATGCTTCCAAGAAGAGTGGTGGTCGTAGTTATGCTGGTTTCGTGCAAAATATACGCAACGATGCATTGGCGAATGCTACCGAGCAGGAGCGTAAAATGATCAGCAAGTGGAAGCCCATGGTGAAGCACAACCCGTTTAAGAATCTACCCAAGGTCAAGGGACCCGGCAAAGCTTGGTCAGTTGACGAGGTGGCCGCACTGGCTGATTTGGATAAAGCAGATTTGACCAATGGTCAGCGTATGTTTGAGGCTAGCCTCTGTGCAGCTTGCCACCAGGTGGCTGGTAAAGGGGGCGCAGCAGGTCCCGATCTGACTCGTGTGGCGGGTCGTTTTCAGCTCAAGGATATGGGTGAGGCCATCATTGATCCCAATAAGGTGATCTCGGACCAGTTTGAATTTAGCCTTATCACTAAGAAAGATGGCTCGTTCATCACGGGTAAAGTGCTCGATAAGCAAAATGGAGTGATGACCGTTGCCATCAGTCCCTATGATTTCAGCCAGACAGTAGAATTAGCAGAAGCCGATGTGCAGGAGATTAAGGCATCGCCGATATCGCCGATGCCGCCAGCCTTGATCAACCGGCTCAATGAAAACGAGCTCAGAGACCTGATGGGCTACCTAATGAGCTTGAAATAGCAGCTTTGGTGTGCGTTCAGGGGTGCGTTCAGATAGACCTCGAAAATGAGGCCTGAAAATGTGGAAAAAAAGCCACAAAAAAAGCCGCAGAATGGGGGGGACCCTTTCTACGGCTTTTCTGAGATTACAACTTCAACACGCTGATACATGATCAAGCTGATATC
>Ga0206128_1001215_pt1 | contig 26678 bp, 16 predicted proteins | sample Helgoland_Spring_7_FD_148601 | JGI IMG/M metagenome (GOLD analysis project Ga0206128, IMG submission 148601) | Pelagic subsurface seawater microbial communities from Kabeltonne, Helgoland, North Sea - Helgoland_Spring_Bloom_20160426_1 | ecosystem: Environmental > Aquatic > Marine > Epipelagic ... | reverse complement strand
CGATTTATGCTAAGGTAGCTTAAGCCAACATCCATTAAAAATTGAATTCGATTTTGAATTTCCTTCAGTAATCTACCTGCGATCTCTTTGTCGTGTTTGCTCAGTTTTATTTTTTTAAACACATCCGATAGTTCGTCTATAGGCATGTCTACAATTTCGCAAATGGAATAGGTGCCTACTTTTACATAGTCAGCTTCCTTTCTAAGTCTTTTCCCTTGACAGGTTTGGCAAATCGTTTTGCCTCTGTATCTAGAGAGTAAAACACGGTTTTGTATTTTGTAGTTTTTCTTTTCTAAAGCCTTAAAGAAAGGGTAAATGCCCTTAAATTTAGCAGCCTTATCTCCATTCCAAATAAAATCAATCTGTTTTGGTGAAAGTTCGAAGTAGGGTTTGTGTATTGGGATGTCCCACTTTTCTGAATTGAAAACTAGATCGTCTTTGTATTTAGAGAGTGTGTCTCCTTTCCAACATGCGATGGCATCTTCATAGATAGACAAGCCTGTGTTTGGAACAACGAGTTCCTCGTCTATACCCACAATACTTCCGTACCCCTCGCAGGTTTTGCAAGCTCCAAAAGGATTGTTAAATGAAAATAAGTGAATGTTTGGTTCTTCGAAAAGAAGGCCATCCGCTTCAAAACGATTGCTAAATAAAACAGTCTCTTTGGGTTCTAAAAATTCAATCAGGCAGTCTCCTTTTCCTTCGTGAAAACAGGTTTGTATGGAGTCTGATACGCGTTCTGTAAATCCTTCGTTATTGGTAAGGCTCAAGCGATCTATTAATAGGTAGAAGGGCTCTTTTAATATTGTTTTATTTTCTAAAACATCTTCAATTCTGATAATTTCTTCTTCGTATTTTAGCCTATGGTACCCTTGTTGAAGGAGCATTTCAAGGTAAAGTTTAAAGTCGCGATCTCCAATATTAGTTGGAGCTAAAATGTAAAATTTAGCGCCTTCTTCTTTAGTAACAATAAAATCAACTACGTCTTGAACGCTGTGCTTTTTTACTTGTTTTCCTGAAATAGGAGAGATTGTTTTGCCAATCCGAGCAAATAACAATTTTATATAATCGTAAATTTCTGTACTGGTACCAATAGTTGATCTTGGATTTTTTGAATTCACTTTTTGCTCTATCGCAATGGCAGGAGAAATTCCTTTTATACTGTCTACTTCAGGTTTGTTAAGTCTGCCTAAAAATTGTCTGGCATAAGACGATAAACTTTCAACATACCTTCGTTGACCTTCTGCATAGAGTGTGTCGAATGCTAAACTCGATTTTCCGGAACCCGAAAGTCCAGTAATAACAACAAACTTATTTCGGGGTATAGCTACGTCAATATTCTTTAGATTATGAAGTCTAGCGCCTTTTATAAGGATGTTCTCTTTCGAATCCAATTGATTAATGTCTTTCATGTTCTTTGTAAACCTTATCGCAAAATGCAAAATTAGGCAATTTTAACATGTAATCGTTTCAAGCTTTGGTATGATTATTGAAAAGTTTGTATATTAGTTGCAAATTAATACAAACCTAAAATCATTTTGCCTATAGAAGCATTTCTACCTATTACATTTTAAATTAATTTTTAACCTAAATGGTAGCTTATGTGTGTGCAAAATATTTCAGATCAACAATTGGTGAGTTCATTTTTATCTGGCGACTCACTTTCTATAGAACATTTAATACTCCGTCATAAAGACAAGGTTTTTGGTTACATTCTTTCTAAGGTAAAGGATGTAGACTTAGCCAACGATATTTTTCAGGAAAAATTTATTAAAGTCATCAATAAGTTAAACGAAGGGCGTTACAATGAAGAGGGCAAGTTTATTGCTTGGGTTATGCGTATATCTCATAATATGGTTATCGATCATTTTAGAAAGCATGCTCGTGTTAAAATGATACGCTCCACTGATGAGTACAATATTTTTGATATTATTGGAGGTAAAGAAGACTGCACCGAAGATCGAATGATACATAAGCAAGTTGTAAAGGAGCTAAAGCAGTTAGTTGCCTATTTATCAGAAGAACAAAGAGAGGTGCTGGAAATGCGCTTTTATGCCGATATGACCTTTAAGGAAATTGCATTAGAGTGTAATATTAGTATTAACACGGCATTAGGTAGGATGCGTTATGCACTTATAAACTTGAGAAAGTTGCAAGAGAAACACGATATTAATTTGATGGTGCAATAATCGTTTTTTGTTTGCGTTATAAATTAAACTAGATTTAAAATTTATGGCAAAAACAACTACTTTTTTCAAATTATCTGGAGCTTCTAAAAATTCCAACCAAAACAAATTATTAACCAATAAAACGATGCCTTCTCAACATGCTGTGAGGTTTGTTTTAGATTATGCAAAATCATCAACAGTCCTTAAGACTAAGGCTATCGATTCTTTTGTCTTTTTGAGTAACTAACCTTTTCAATTTTTGTTAATAAAAAGCCTCGTTTGACTCGTTCAATCGAGGCTTTTTATTTAATTTTGAGTAAAACATTGTTTTCGTATGACCAATTTAAAAACAGGAGATAAAGCACCAGATTTCAATGCCTTAATTGAAAATGGAACCTCCATTTCACTCGCAGACTTTTCAGGAAAAAAGTTGATATTGTATTTTTATCCAAAAGACATGACTCCGGGTTGCACTGCCGAATCGTGTAATTTAGGAGCCAACTATTCTGATTTGCAAAAAAAAGGATTTGAAATTATTGGTGTAAGTCCTGATCCTGCTAGCAAACACTTAAAGTTTATTGAGAAATACAAACTCCCTTTTAGCTTAATTGCAGATGAAGATAAAGCTGTACTTAATGCATACCAGGTTTGGGGTCCGAAAAAATTTATGGGCAAAGAATACGACGGCGTTCACAGAACTACTTTTGTTATTGATGAAAAAGGAATCATTGAAAAGATATTTCTAAAAGTTAAAACAAAAGAACACACAACTCAAATATTAGAATCTTACCAGTAAGTGACATTAATTGTCACAGCGTAAGGTTTAATTTGTCACAGAAAATAAGATACTATGGATAAGGAAAGAGACGCAAAGTTAAAAGCACTTCAACTCACAATGGATAAGCTGGAGAAGACCTATGGTAAAGGTGCTGTAATGAAAATGGGAGATCAACCTGCAGAAGATATTGCTTCGATCTCTTCTGGGTCTTTAGGCTTAGATTTGGCTTTAGGAATTGGTGGGTTTCCTAAAGGACGTGTTGTAGAGATCTACGGCCCAGAATCATCTGGGAAAACAACCCTCGCGATACATGCAATAGCAGAAGCTCAAAAATCAGGAGGTATTGCTGCTTTTATTGATGCAGAACATGCTTTTGATCGTTTTTATGCTGAAAATTTAGGCGTTAACATTGAGGAATTGATCATTGCACAACCCGATTCAGGAGAACAAGCTTTAGAAATTACTGATAATTTAATACGTTCAGGAGCTGTTGATATTATTATCATTGATTCCGTAGCCGCATTAACTCCTAAAAGTGAAATTGAGGGCGAAATGGGCGATTCTAAAATGGGTTTGCATGCTCGTTTAATGTCTCAAGCCTTACGTAAGTTAACTGCTTCTATAGCTAAAACAGGTTGTACTTGTATTTTTATCAACCAGCTTCGAGAGAAAATTGGTGTGATGTTTGGGAATCCTGAAACGACAACAGGAGGGAACGCATTAAAGTTTTATGCCTCTGTACGTTTAGATATTCGAAGAAGTACGCAGCTTAAAGATGGCGACAATGTTATTGGTAACCGCACAAGAGTTAAAGTAGTTAAGAATAAAGTAGCACCGCCTTTCCGTAAGGCCGAATTCGATATTATGTACGGTAAGGGTGTGTCGAAAGTTGGTGAAATTGTTGACCTAGGCGTTGAGTACGGTGTTGTAAAGAAAAGCGGCTCTTGGTTTAGTTACGGAGAAACCAAATTAGGTCAAGGTAGAGATGCTGTAAAGCGTTTGCTAGAGGATAACCTCGAGTTAGCCACTGAGTTGGAAGAGAAGATCGTAGCTCAAATTCAAAATGCTTAGTTAGATGAGTATTGGTTTAAAACCTGTTGCCATTAATTATGAAAAAAAACGAAATTCATTGAAATATAAATGTATAATTTTTGATTGCGATGGAATTCTTGTCGATAGTGAAGAAATTTCAAATTCTGTTCTCATTAAAATGGCTAATGAAGTTGGAATAGAAATTAAAATGGAATATGCTCTTGAAAATTTTGCTGGAAAATCCCTAAAAAATTGTTTTGCGCATATTGAAAAACGAATAAAAAAACCACTTCCGAACACATTCGAAAAAGAATATAGAAACCGAACTTTTTCTGCATTTAAAACGGACTTAAAACCAATTAAAGGAATACACGACTTACTTAATCAAATTTCAATACCTTTTTGTGTTGCATCAAGTGGACCAATAGAAAAAATAAGACTAAACTTGACAACAACTAATTTGATTGAAAAGTTTGAAAACAGAATATTTAGTTCCTATGAAATTGGAAGTTGGAAACCGAATCCTGAAATATTCGAATATGCTGCTAAAAAAATGGGGTTTGAACCAAACGAATGTGCTGTTATCGAAGATAGTTTAGCAGGAGTTAAAGCAGGAATAAAAGGCGGATTTGACGTTTTTGGACTTGCTAATCACAAAAACAAAACTGAATTAAAAAAAGAAGGAGCAAACGTATTTTTGGGAATGAATGAATTATACGAATTACTGAATTAAAAATAACTAATGGCAACACCGTATATAATTTATTGCTTGGTTCTTGCCTACTTACGAAAATCCTCGCGGATTTTCTATTCGGTTTTTATTTGCTAAATTTAGTGCTTAAACCACGCAACAAACCATATACAAACACGTTTTGTTAGTATGAAGAATACATTACTTCTCTTTTTATGTATGTTGGTATTTTCTTGTCAGCAATCTTCTGATAATACTACAGAAAGCATTCCTGTTGTTGATTCTGTAAGCATTGTAAATGCTCTTTTAGACGCTCTTTCTATTCAAATAGAGAAAGACAGTTTGAATGGAGCATTGTATTTTGAAAGAGCACAAATACACCTCAAAAACAAGTCGCTTATGCCTGGTTCTTTAGATTTAAAAAGAGCGGTACGGTTGGATTCTACCAATCCCTATTATTGGCAAAAATTGGGTAATTTGGAATACGCAATGAAGAATAGCCGCTTTGCTAAAAATGCATGGGAAGAATGTGCGCGTTTGGATCCCAGCAATCTTAATTGCAGATTGGATTTGGCTGAAGTTTATCTAGCTGTAGGTGAGCTTAAAAAAGGACAACAAAAGATTGATGAGGTTTTAAGTGTAGATAATAAAAATGCAGAAGCTCTTTATTTGTCAGGAAATTTTGCTCTGTTTGCTCAAGACACTGTGAAAGCGCTCCAATACATTCAGGCAGCGATTAACCAAAAACAAGACTTTTTTAAAGCATTCGACCTAATGGGGGTTTTATTTAGTGCTAAAGGTGATGTGATGGCGCTAGATTACTTTAATTCTGCTCTAAGAATTCGTCCTTATCGTTTTGATATTCATTATAAAGTAGGCATGTTCTATCAAAATATAGGTGCTTATAAAGAAGCTATACAAGCCTATAAGAGAGCTTTAGAGATCAACCCATCGCACAAGACATCTCTACACAACATTGGTGTAGTCCAAGTCTTTTTAGGTGAAACCAAAGCTGCTCTCGGATTTTTTTCAAAAGCAATTGAGGTAGACGATATGTACTTGGAAGCCTATTTTGGAAGAGCGTATGTTTACGAACTTCTTAGTGATTTTGTGAACTCAGAATCGGATTACCGGACGACTCTTATGATAGATCCCTCTTACAGGCCTGCTATGGATGGGCTTGTTCGAATTGAGAAATAGGAAGATTTGTTCTTTTAATTTGCTCTTTTTGGTCTAAAAAACATAGCCTAAATGAAAGCCAAATGTAACAGTAGCGTTTACGATGCTTCCTGTTCCGATCAATTCTGTAACTTCATCGAAAGATTCGGTGGCGCTTATTTTATACATCCCTATTCCAGAGCCGGTATATACATCAATTGAAAAACTTTCATTTATAATAAATTGGTAGCCTGTTTTAATTCCTGCACTCGATACGGTTAATTTTCCTGTAGCAAATGCATCGCTCACCTCAATGTTTTGATGGCGTAAATAAGGGCCAAAGTAATAGCCATCAGGTGCATCTATGGCTGTGTATTTTCTAAGGGCTATACCAAAGGCATATCCAGAGATTTCTTGATATCCATCGTAATAATTAGAGTTTGTTAGTTTCGAAGGCGTAAATGAAGCATTAATATCTAGACTCCAATCCCACCTTATTATACGCTCATAGGCAATTCCATAGGAGTAAACTGCTGGACTAAGAAGGTTAACTTTGATAACATTTTTGTCTTGAGCCATTGCTGCGCTTGTCAAAAAGACACAGAGTACTGATGAAATTAATTTTTTCATAATTTTTATTGTTGAATTTATTGATTAAATATAGTATTATTTATATAAGCAAACATATGAAAAAAAAAAGGAGCCCTAGGGCTCCTTTAACATATTTAGGAATGTTATGCAATTTACTTTTTTACTTTGTCAACTACTGCTTTAAAAGCATCTGGGTGGTTCATTGCCAAATCGGCCAAAACCTTACGGTTAAGTTCGATATTGTTTTTGTGAACCGCTCCCATAAATTGAGAGTAAGACATACCGTACTGGCGTGCACCAGCATTAATACGTTGAATCCATAGAGCTCGGAAGTTTCTTTTGTTAACCTTACGGTCTCTGTAAGCGTAAACTAAACCTTTTTCAACAGCATTTTTTGCTACTGTCCAAACATTTTTTCTTCTACCGAAATAACCTTTGGCAAGTTTAATTACCTTTTTTCTACGCGCTTTTGACGCTACATGATTTACTGATCTTGGCATAATTTAATTTTTTTATACTTAGCGTTTTCTTTCGAAACTCTTAGGTGCTAAACACAGGGTTAATTAATAAACTCTATTGTGTTATTTTAAACACAATTGTTGTTTGATGTTTGCTTCGTCATGGCTATGTACTAAACCAGACTTAGTTAAGTTACGCTTTTGTTTGGTCGACTTCTTCGTAAGAATGTGACTTTTGAAAGCGTGCTTTCTCTTGATTTTACCAGAAGCTGTAAGCTTAAATCGCTTTTTAGCACTGGATTTTGTTTTCATTTTTGGCATGATCTGTCCTCTTTATTTCCTAAATATGAGTTCTTTATTTCTTTTTTGGACTGATAAACATAATCATACGTTTACCTTCCAGTTTTGGCAATTGCTCCACTTTTCCATGATCTTCTAATTCTTGGGCAAAACGAAGCAATAATATTTCTCCTTTGTCTTTAAATAAAATCGAACGTCCTTTAAAGAAAACGAACGCTTTGAGTTTAGCTCCATCATCTAGAAATTTCTTAGCATGTTTTAATTTAAAGTCAAAATCGTGATCGTCTGTATTTGGGCCAAAACGAATTTCCTTTATCACCACTTTCGAGGCTTTAGATTTCATTTCTTTTTGGCGCATTTTTTGTTCGTAGAGAAACTTATTGTAGTCTACAATACGACAAACAGGAGGTTTTGCCTTGGCAGCAATTTCTACTAAGTCTAATCCCAATTCATCGGCTAAAGCGATTGCTTTTCGAGTAGGGTATATCCCTTCCTCGACACCTTCACCTGCAGTAAGTCTTACTTCAGGTGCTTTAATGGCTCTATTAATGTTGTGTTCATTTTCTTTAATGACACGACCTGGGCCTCTACTTCTTCTTCTTCTAATTGCTATGGCTTGTTCCTCCTATAATTTAGTTAAACAACAAATTCGTCAATATTTTCTGTAATCTCTTTTTGTGTTAAAGTCTTAAATTCTTGTAAGCTCATGCTTCCTAAATCTTCACCACCATGACGTCTTACAGACACTTTTCCTTCTGCCGCCTCACGTTCTCCAACGATAAGCATGAAGGGTATTTTCCGAACTTCTGCATCCCGAATCTTGCGTCCTGTTTTTTCACTACGTTCGTCAATCTCGGCGCGAATATCGGAAATTTTAAGCGAATTTAAAACTTCCTTGCTATATTCCATGTATTTATCGCTAATTGGAAGTATGCAAACTTGATCTGGCGTTAGCCACAAAGGGAAGTTTCCTCCGCAATGTTCAAGTAGTACAGCTACAAATCTTTCCATTGAGCCAAATGGAGCTCTATGGATCATTACCGGACGGTGTTTTTTATTGTCTGAGCCTGTATATTCTAGCTCAAATCTTTCTGGTAAATTGTAGTCTACCTGAATGGTTCCAAGTTGCCAAGATCTACCGAGCGCATCTTTTACCATAAAGTCTAATTTGGGGCCATAAAAAGCAGCTTCACCATATTCTACAATAGTTTTTAAGCCTTTTTTGTTAGCAGATTCCACGATGGCATTTTCTGCCAGTTCCCAATTTTCATCAGTACCAATGTATTTCTCTTTGTCTTTTTTGTCTCGTAATGAAACTTGTGCTGTAAAATCTTCAAAGCCTAGTGCTTTAAATACATACAAAACCAAATCGATAACTTGTTCAAATTCTACTTTAACTTGATCGGGTCTTACAAATAGGTGTGCATCATCTTGGGTAAAGGCTCTAACACGAGTTAAACCATGTAATTCGCCACTTTGTTCGTATCGGTAAACGGTTCCAAATTCAGCGTAACGAACTGGGAGGTCTTTGTATGATCTTGGCTTACTTTTGTAGATCTCACAATGGTGAGGGCAGTTCATTGGTTTAAGAAAAAACTCTTCTCCTTCGTTAGGTGTTTTTATGGGTTGAAATGAATCTTCACCGTATTTCTCATAATGACCAGAGCAAATGTATAGTTCTTTGTTGGCTATGTGAGGTGTAATTACAGGTTCATATCCTGCAATGATTTGTGCCTTTTTAAGGAAGTTTTCTAGCCGTTCTCTTAGTGCAGCGCCTTTAGGGAGCCATAAAGGAAGCCCTTGTCCTACTTTTTGAGAAAAGGTGAATAATTCCATTTCCTTTCCCAGCTTACGGTGGTCTCTTTTCTTTGCTTCTTCAAGCATTTCTAGGTACTGTGTAAGTTCTTTGTTTTTAGGAAAGGTAATTCCGTATATTCTTGTAAGTTGTTTGTTCTTTTCGTCTCCTCTCCAGTAGGCTCCCGCTGTGTTTAAAAGTTTTATGGCTTTTATAAAACCTGTGTTGGGTATGTGTGGTCCTCTACATAGGTCAGTAAATTCACCTTGTTTGTAAAAGGTAATTTCTCCGTCTTTTAAACCTTCTATAAGTTCTAGTTTGTACTCGTCATTCTTTTTTTCAAAATAAGAAATAGCATCTGCTTTGGTTATTTCAATGCGTTTAAAGGTGTTTTTTTGACGCGCCAATTCAGTCATTTTTTGTTCCACTTTAGGGAAATGATCCGAAGAGAAATTATGATCTCCAAAGTCTATGTCGTAGTAAAATCCATTTTCTATGGGTGGTCCTATGGCTAGTTTTACTCCGGGGTAAAGAGCTTCAATAGCTTCTGCCATAAGATGGGCAGAGGAGTGCCACATTGCCATCTTTCCATTGTCATCGTTCCAGGTTAGAAGTTTTAAGCTAGCATCTGAAAGAATGGTTCGGTTTGCATCCCAAACCTCGCCGTTAATTTCTGCGGCTAATACATTGCGGGCTAATCCGCTGCTTATACCTTCTGCTACTTGCATTGCAGTTGTACCAGTTGGGTATTCCTTTACCGTTCCATCGGGTAGTGTAATCTGAATCATTTGCTCTTTTATATACTTTTTTAAGACAGGCAGCAAATATACGTTTTGTAAATCATTCTATAGGTTTTATGCTCGATTATTCAATGCTTGATTTGTGGGTGGCACAATATTTGATTTTGTATCTTTATAGATTAGAAATTAAAATGTTAATTTTATTCTATTAATTAAGCCCCCCTCAGTATACTATGAAAATATCTTTCCCTCTTAAGTCGATTTTTCTTGCTTTATTTTTCTCAACACTTTTTTTGGCAAGTGCTCAAGTTACGGAGCCTTTAAAAGTACTTTCCAAATCGGCTAATTCAATTCATTTAAGTTTTGAAGCACCGATTTTAGAATTCAAAAATGTTACAACTCCTGAGGGTATCATGTCTGTACCTAATTTGCAAGGTGGAGCTGCTTTATTAGAAAGGGGTGCTCCAGATCTTCAAAAATTTGCATGTTCTTACATTATTCCAGAAGGAGAATTGCCTTCAGTTAAGGTGTTAAAAGCAGAATTTACAGACTATAACTTGGAAGTAGCACCCTCAAAAGGGAATTTATTTAGAGATACTTCACCCGCTGATGTGCCTTTTGTTTTTGGAAGTGAATACCAAAAGAATGAATTTTATCCTACCACTCTTTTTGAAGCTCAAACTCCTCACATTGTTCGTGATTTTAAAGCGCAAGCCTTGTGGATTTACCCTTTTCAATACAATCCAGTTTTAAAAATACTTCGAGTTTACAGTGCTATGGAGTTGGAGGTATCTTTTGCTTCTTCTATTGCGTTCCCGCTTAAGGTAGACTCCCAGTATGATTTAATTTACAGAAATTTATTTTTAAATTATGATTTAGCTCCAAGAGCTACTATAGATACCGAAGAAGGCGCTATGTTAATTATTGCCGACAGTGAGTTTATAGACCAAATGGATGATTTTAGAGCCTGGAAAACTCAAAAGGGAATTGCAAACGAAATTGTAGACATTGCATCGATAGGCAATTCTCAAGACGACTTGAAGGCGTACATTCAAAATTACTACGATACACACAATTTAACGTACGTTTTATTTGTTGGAGACCACCAACAAATACCCGCTTATCAAGCATCCTCTGGTTATTCAGACAATTATTACGGTTATTTAGATGGAGACGATTCGTACCCAGAAGTTTTGGTGGGGCGTTTTTCTGCTGAGACGAAAGCTCATGTGCTTACTCAAGTAAACAGATTACTTCAATACGAGCAATCGCCACCTATTTCAGATGCCTACGGCGAAAGCGTTGTCGTTGGTTCTGCTGAGGGTCCTGGAGATAACGGAGAGTATGATTACGAACACCTAAGAAATATTCAGGCGTTGCACTTGGATTATACGTACACCCAAGGGTATGAGTTGTTTGACGGAAGCCAAGGTGGAGCAGACTCAGAAGGCAATCCGACGGCTTCTGATTTACAAGCCTTACTTCAAGCCGATTTGGGAATTATCAACTACACCGGTCACGGTTCTGATTTTTCATGTGCAAGTTCAGGCTACAGCAGCACAGAAGTAAATAACTTAACCAACACAGAAGTTCATCCATTCTTTTGGTCGGTTGCCTGTGTTAATGGAAATTTTACGGGAACCACTTGTTTTGCAGAGGCTTGGTTAAGAGCTACAGACAACGGACTTCCAACGGGTGCAATAGCCACTTTAATGTCAACTATAAACCAATCTTGGTCTCCTCCAATGAAAGGGCAAGATGCTATGAATAGTATACTCACACAAACAAGTGAGACTAGTTCTTCTCGTTCTTTCGCAGGAATTTCGATGAACGGGTGCATGGAAATGAATGACACCTATGGAGCAGGAGGAGCTGATATGACAGATACCTGGACTTGTTTTGGTGACCCTTCAGTAATTCTTAGAACAAAATCGCCAGAGCCTATGCTGGTTTCCTACGATTCTGTTATACCCGTTGGCGCAAGCTCTTTGGATGTTTCTTGCTCTTCTGAAGGTGCTTTAGTATCCATTACTTTAGCGGGCGAAATTATTGGTATGGGAACTGTTTCTAACGGTTTTGTTAGCGTTAGTTTTGAGCCAATTTCAATTCTTTCTGACCTTACAATTACTGCTACCGCGTTTAATACAGTTCCTCATATTGGATCCACTTCGGTTGTTGTTCTAGAGGGTCCTTGGTTGTTGGTAACTTCACATGAAATTGGTAATCAAGACGGTTTAGCATCTTACAATGAGAGTTTTCCGCTCTATTTTACCGTAGAGAATATTGGAACACAAGCAGCTGCTTCTGTAAATTTAACAGCTCAGGCATCAGGTTCTTTAGAAGTGATGAATGAAGGTGTAACCATTCCGGCACTTGAGCCAGGTGCTTCTTACAGCTATACAGCTCAAGATTTTATGCTTAATGTAATTGCCAATGCAGTTGATGGAGAAGATGCTTTGCTTGTATTTTCAATGCAGAACGAATCAAATAATTGGTCCTCTCAGGTGAACATTCCAATCCATGCACCGGTGCTAGAAATTACTGAATTTTCTGGAGAGCTTGCTTTTGGAGATACCTCTGCACTTAGTATTGTTCTTACAAACACTGGAACTGCAGATTTTACTGGTGGGCTTACTAATTTGTATTCTAACAACACCTATTTAACGGTTGTAAACGATGTACTGGTAACAGATTTGCCAGCTGGAGCTTCTGTTGTGTTAGATTATCTCTTAATTTTAGATGTGGATGCCCCTGTAAATACCTCCTTAGATTTAGCACTTGTTGTTACTCAAGAGTCTTTCGAGCAGTCAAACCAATTGGTAGTTCAAACACCCATGTGTCAGACTACCGATTTAACTATGGAAATCCTTTTAATGACCGATCAATACGCTTCGGAAACTTCTTGGGAGCTTACCAATTCTGACGGGCTTGTATTAGGTTCTCAAGCTATCGGGTCCTATCAAAATTACAGTACAGACGCTTTAACTTTTTGTGCTGCAGAGGGAACTCAGCTAACTTTTGCTATTCAAGACACCTACGGTGATGGTATTATACAGCCTAATGGGTATTGGATTTCAGTATGCGGAAATGAGCTAGCTCAAGGCAGTTCCTTTGGCTCAGACACGTCTCATACATTTGTTTTAACCTGCGATTTTGTTCCAGTAATTGAAGGTTGCACAGATGAACAAGCGGTTAATTTTAATACAGATGCAACTGCTGACGATGATTCATGTGAATATGAAACGGAATTTTCGCCTTGGGAGGTACTTATTACAGGTACCAATCATACCCTAGCTGTGGGAAGCGATGCTTTGCTTACGCTAAACGGTTTGCCTTTAGAAAGTGGCGATTGGATTGGTGTATTCTATACGGACGATGCAGGCACTTTACAGTGTGCTGGTTATGCAGAATGGAATGGTGTAAATACGGCATTAGCTGCTCAAGGAGACGATTCGACAACCGAAGAGATTGATGGGCTTCAAAATACAGAACCCTTTGTTTGGATGATTTGGGATGCCTCTGAAAATGTGATTTACAATGCCAATGCAACCTATTTGAGCTCAATGCCCAATCAAGGTGAGTTTGAGGCAAATGGTATTTCAAGTATCTCTTCTTTAACCAACGTAATACCAGTTTCGGAGCAAGTAATAAACCTACCTGCTGGTTGGAGTTTATTTTCTTCCTACATAACTGCAGAAGACATGAGTTTTGAGAGTTTACTAGCCTCAATTATTGACGATGTTGTTGTCGTAAAAGACAATTTAGGAAATGCTTATTTGGTTGATTGGGCTTTTAACGGAATAGGCGAAATGCAAGTCGGTGAGGGGTATTTTGTAAAAACATACAACGAAACGGAGCTTACTTTAAATGGTACGTACAGCGTGCCAGAAGATAATCCGATTACACTAAACCAGGGATGGAACCTTTTTGGTTATTTACGTCTTGAATCTTCTGATGTTGAAGCTGTTTTTGAACCTATTGTTACAGAAGTTGTCATTGTTAAAAATAGCGTTGGAGAAGCGTATTTGCCTGATTGGGATTTTAACGGTATTGGAGTAATTGAGCCCGGTAAAGCGTATCAAGTAAAAATGCAATCAACTCAGATGTTAACCTATTTGGCAAATCATCTGGAATACAGGTGTTCTCATTTTTATGAACCCATGAATCAATCGCTGAAGTACTTTTCTTTAGTAGCTCCATCGGAAACCAATATGCATGTATTGTTGCCAGACGAGGCTTGGGAGGTGAAACCACATGAGGGTGCTGAGATTTCTGTTTACAGCAAGGACGGAATACTTGTTGGTTCTGCTGTGTACGCTTCGCCAAACACACTTGTAACATTATGGGGAGACGATTCTACCACCGAAGTTAAAGAGGGTTTGGCAATTAACGATGAATTTTCGTTTCAAATTTGGTCTAACAATCAGTTAAATTCTTTTGAAGTTCATAAATGGGCTCAAGGTTCTTCTCTTTATGCTATAAATGCATTAAATATAGCCTCGCTTGTTAAACTAAATTCTGTGTCTGTTGCTGCTAGCCAACCCACAGAATTGGTTAAAGTTGTAAATGTTTTAGGTCAGGAAGTATTGTTAGATAACAACTCCTCTAGAGGTGAGGTTTTGTTTAATGTCTATCGTAATGGTGAGGTTGAGAAAGCATTTAAGTACTAAATTATCAACCTCATTTTAAATTGCTTTACTTGACGTTTCTTTTTTTACGAATTGCTTTTTAATTACAATCAGATTGCTATCTTTGCCACCGCAAACACTCCTCCTTAGCTCAGTTGGTTAGAGCATCTGACTGTTAATCAGAGGGTCCTTGGTTCGAGCCCAAGAGGGGGAGCCTTATAGGACAACTTAATATTTTTATTAAGTTGTCCTTTTTTTATAATGCTACAACCCATGTCAATACTAAGAAAATGGAATAGTGCTTCATTAAAAAAAGCGGTTCGAACTTTTTTTCCGTCAAATTGTAATTTTTCCGGAAATATCGAACCAATAATTGTTTGTTTCTCTTTAAAGTCACAATCAGCAAGCCTTTCAGGTAGATTAGTGATAAAGTTAATTCCATTTTTTATCCAACTATGGTAGTCGGTATTTTGTGCTTTTAGCTCTCGGAGTTCATCCTGGTATTTTAAGCGTTCTTTTTTTAGATTTTCAGACATTTCGCTGTAGTCTTCAGCACTTATTTTATCATCCAAAAGTAGTTCTTGTACTTTCTGAATCTTCACTGAAATAGAGGCTAATTTTTTAGTCTTATTTTTGATTAATACCTCATTTGATTCTGAAGAATCGTCAAATAGTTCCTTTACAATTTGCTCGTATAACATCTCAGCATCTTGATTAAATTTTAAGCCTTCCAATCCATCAAATAAAGTGTTGTTTACTTTTTCTGCCCTGAACCGCTCCTTCTTACAATACTGACAATGGTAATAGAAATACCGACTACCATTTCTACTTCTTGAAGCAGATCCCGTATGAGGCTTTCCACAAGAACTACATTGCATCATTCCTCTTAGCGGTAATTCTTCTTTATGAGATACTTTTAGTGGAAACTTACTAATGATTCGTTTGTCGCTTAGTATGGACTGAACCTTTTCAAATAGTTTTTTACTTACTATTGCTTTGTGTTTTCCTTCCACAATCATTTCTGGCTCATGAGCATTTTTAGGAACCTTTATTTTACCCATATAGACAACACTTCTGAGTATATAGGAGATTTGATTTTTAGAGGCTTTTAAACCCAAGGATTTAGTTTGTTCATGTATTTCAGCTTGTGTTTTACCTTTTGCATACCATTCAAAGATTAACTTGATTGTCTTTGCATCGTCATTTGGCAAAATTAGCGGCTTGTTATTTAAGTCTCTTGAATTGGGGTATCCATAAGGAGCCCTTCGAGACCATCTACCTTCTTTTTGAGCAGCCCTCATTCCTTCCTTTACCTTAATAGACTTTCTATCGTTATCAATCTCAGGAATTGAAAGGTACATAGCTAGCATGGCTTTATTCTCAGGAATACTCATATCAATAGGTTGCTGAATTGCTTGCACTGAAATCCCCATAGCATCTAACTGTCTTAAAGTTATAAGTGCATCAGTTAGATTTCTAGAGAACCTATCCCAAGAGGTAATAAGAAGTAAATCAATTTCAGTTTTATTTCTTTTGGCATATACCATGAAATTCTTCCACTGTGGTCGATTAAAATCCTTTGCAGAATGATCTTCTTTAAAGTGCTTAAGAACACGAATCTCATTTCTTACGCAATAGTTGTTTAATGCATCAAATTGCACGTCTAAACTGTAGCCTTTTGTTTGCTCTTCGCTACTTACTCGGCACATAATTACGGCTTTTTTCATTGCTTGGATTTTAAGATTAGTTCTACTTCAACTTTAGCCAGTACCTCAAGCCATTGTATAAACTCTTTGAGCTGTTTGTCTGAGTACTTTTCATGTTCTTGTTTTAATAATTTTCTTGCATGTTTAATAGTTAGCATAGCATAATACAATGCGTGCTTCCTTCATTTTACTTGATAGGAGCTCAAAAAGAAAAATGGTCTGATTTATACAGTACCTAAATTTTAATTACTCTTTCATTTACAAAGTGGACGAGGTTTCCACCTTGAACTTTGTATTGTATATTGTGATAGCCACCTTTTTGAATGTGGTCTATAAGTCTACTTTCTATAACAGTTCGCTTAAGCTCTCTTACCTTGATAACATCCATTTCGTCATTTTTATAACTAATGGAAATGGATTCTAACTCTCCAAACTTCCTTCCCCTGATGATTTTAATGAGTTTGTTTTCTTCACTAGAAAGAGGCTTTCTAAGTTGCATACAACATTCTACATCATCTATCTTCAGGTAATTAGAAAGCATGTATGAAATAGGTATAGATAAATGAGGTCGACATTTTATTTTATTCGATTCCTCTTCAAATCCGTCTAGTTCAATTTCGAATTTACCAGATTCTTCAATGAGTAGTCTGCCATCAACTTTCTTCACTAAGGCATATAACAAGATTAAATGTAGGGGAGTGCTAATATTATCAAGTACATCTAATAATTTAGAATGACTTTGGTTGTTAATTGCTTGACCTGCTCCAGGATTAATTTGATCAATTATTTTTATTTGATCAAAGATGGAATCTAAAAATTCCTGGCTTAATCTTGTATCAACAAATTCTTTTTTAATGTTTTTAATAACCTTGTAGCTTATTCCATAAAGACTCATGTCATTTATCATTCTAATCCACAGGTATTCATAATAGGTGAGTTTCTTTTGAGTATTTTTTTCATCAACTTGGTCTTCTATAAGTAATCCATGACGCATCCAGTTTTGATAGTCGTTGTATGCAACATCCATTTCCGCTAACTTAATACAACGATCAGTTAGCTGTTCCAATAGTGCTAATCCCAGATGATTTTGATGAATATAATCCTTAGATGGTTGTTTCATTGTGTAAATATAAAAAAGTTTGGTATATTTACAAAACAAACAAAATAATAATTATACTTAAAGATAATTAAAATTGTTTTCTCCTTAAAAAAGATGCCCAATAAAAAATTGGGTATAAAAAATTAAGAAATGTAAGGGGTAAAAATAAAAAGGGTTCGGTCTACCTAGGTAGACTCTAGGTTTACTTTGGTAGACCGTGGTAAACCAATTAATGATGAAATCCCAAGATAATTGGGTATAATTTATTTTAAAAATAACAAAGATGAAACGAAATATAGTAATTAGCACAAAAGTCACTCCAGAGGAGAAAGCAGAATTTACGATGATAGCGGAAAAATATGGTATTTCACTGTCAGAATGGGTTTACTCCATCCTGTCGATGAACAAAAATGGATATGAAAAAGCAGGAAGGAAAAGAATTGAGGACGATCAAACAAGTATGAAAATGAAACCTAAGAGAACTTACACTTATAGGGGTTCTAGAAGTAAATAACTTCAAAAATATGGTGAAAACATTTTTTCGAGATTTGTATACTTCTTTAAAACCATGTAGTTATATGTAAATTTTTGTATTTTAGATGCTCAATAACAAATACCCCCCCCCCAGTGATGAAATATCCTTTATCAAAATCAAATTATTTCTTAGTATTACTCCTTATAATGGCTTTCACTTCAAAAGCACAGTCTGATAATGAACTGGTCCTTCAGGGTATTATGGATTTATCTATTGATGGAAAAGGTATACACTTATTTGCCACAGCGGATATTGCAGATTTAAGTATCTACGGAATAGGTGTTGCGGACAATGGCGGTGGATCCAATGGTCAAGACCTAACACTCCCAATGATTTCGGTTTCTGCAGGTGACAATATTCTTTTAGCGCAAACTCCATCTGCTATGGAGGCTTACTTAGGATATTGTTATGCTAGTTTTGAACATGTTCTAACTTCAGGTGCAGCTATTTATTATAATGGGGATGACGCAATAGAGTTATATGAATTCGGAGTAGTAATAGAAACATATGGAGATATTGATACAGATGGGTCAGGTGAAGTATGGGAATACTTAGATTCATGGGCGTATAAGCTTGATGGAGAATGGACCTATGGAGAGGTTAATTGTACTGATGCTTCTACAACGATTTTAGAAGCGACATGTCCATACCCATTTTGTCCAGCAATTTCAGACGCTGATTTTGGCTGTACAGACATAGCTGCAACAAATTATAATTCAAATGCATTTTATGATGATGGCTCTTGTATACTTTCGACAGAATTTAATGGGTATGATATTTTCTTACAACCATTCCCAAGATACGAACCAATTGAATGGGCACCATATGGCTCATCACTGGAAAATATATTCGAAGACAATCTTGGAAGTGAAAATGGAAAACAAAATACAGAGGATATAGTTGAATTCTATGGAACAGAAGAATCTTATGCTGCAAATTACTGCTATAATTTAGAGCAACATGGTTACTCAGATTGGTATTTACCAAGTTCTGATGAACTAGGAGCCTTTCATTCTTATTTGTCTTCTGAATGGGATCTGATGGACTATTATAGCAATACGGAAGTTGCAAGTGGGAATCAGATTGCTGAACAAACAATAGGTTGTTGTTTCTCACAACCATTAACAAGTCCAGGGATATTCTATTGGACTTCTAATGAAAATTATCCGTCAGAAAGTGCCACACTAAAAAAAATATTTGAAAATTCTGAATGGCATGATAACAAATCCAATACTCATCCAGTTCGATGTGTAAGAAATAATGCTGTTGAAGGATGTCAAGATGAAGTAGCATGTAATTATAATTATGACGCTACTCTAGATGATAACTCCTGTGAATATCCAGAAGAGGGGTTTGATTGCAATGGATATGCCTTGGAGGCTTGTCCTTATGAAATGTTTGTAGAATATTATAGCCCTGCTTTGAGTTATAACCCTGCCTTATGCCAAACATTAATCGAAAATGGTTGTACTAACACTGAAGCTGAAAATTATAACCCTCAAGCAAATACAGATGATGGTAGCTGTATCATTTATGGTTGTATAGATATACAAGCTGAAAATTATAATTCTCAAGCAACTACAGATGATGGAAGCTGTATCATATATGGCTGTATCAATTATACTGCTGAGAATTATAACCCTCAGGCAACTATAGAAGATGGTAGTTGTAATATTCAGGGATGTACATTAGAATTTTTCCCAAATTATAATGCAGTTGCAACAGTAGATGATGCTAGCTGTTCATTTACTTCAAATAATATTTATGGATGTACAGATATATTATATGTAGAATATGCTCCTGAAGCGACTATTGATAATGGTACTTGTACTACTTTATTAATTGGTGGATGCATGGACCCGGCATCATGCAATTATAACTCTGAAGCAAATAATTCAGATGAATCTTGTGAATACCCTCAAGATGGTTATGATTGTGACGGAAATGTTAATCTTCAAGTTGGAGATGAAGCTTTCGGTGGAATTGTATTTTATTTTGATGAAATAAATGGCAATGGTCTTGTAGTTGCAGAATATGATGCAACTGAAGAGTCTGCAAGTCCAAGTACAAATTGGGGTTATCCAACTGATGCATCTGTATATGAATGGGGTTGTTACGGGACAAATGTAAATGGGGCCGATCAATACCAGTTAGGGTCTGGATTACAGAATACTATGGATATTATTAACCAAGAGTGTCAACCCCACGAATATGGTGGAGTAACTGCAGCTCAAGCAGCATTAAATTTTAATTCAAATGGTTATAACGATTGGTTTCTCCCCTCTACTGGAGAATTAGATTTGATTTATGAATTATTTGGAGATCACGACTATAATGGTATAATAAGCGAATATTCTAATATAATTGGACTATCTAGGTCGCCATTTTACTGGAGTTCTTCAGAAACTGACGAGGGGGGATATGATGAAAAAGCAATAGCGAATAGTTTTGAGTATGGTGGGAGTAATGTTAAGTTAAAAGCAGAACCATTAAGAGTTAGAGCTATAAGATCATTTGGAGGGTGGAATATAGTTGAAGTACTTGGATGTACTGAAGAAAGTGCATTTAATTATAATGCAGATGCAACTGATGATGATGGGTCATGTGAGCCAATAGTATTTGGTTGTTTAGATGAGACAGCTTTTAATTGGAATCCTGCTGCAAATGTTGATGACTTTTCATGTGAACCCGTTATTTCAGGTTGTATTTATGAAGCTGCGTTTAATTATAATCCTTCTGCAAACACATATGAAGAAGGTTCATGTATTGCTACAGTATATGGTTGTACAAACCCTTTAGCCCCTAACTTTGATCCAGATGCAAATACTGATAATGGTCTATGCATTGATCCAATTATAGGATGTACCAACGAATTTTCTCCTAATTACAATGCAGATGCAAATGTTGATGATGGTTCATGTATAGCCGTTGTTCTTGGTTGTACCGACCCAGAAGCTTGGAATTTTGATATTCTGGCAAATTATGACAATGGTTCTTGTGTTGCAATTATTTATGGTTGTACGGTAGAAGGATCATTTAACTATAATATTAATGCCAATATTTCTGATGGTTCTTGTATTCCAACTATATATGGTTGTAAAGATATAGATTATATCGAATACACATCTTCTGCAAATACATCAGATGCTACAATGTGTATTAATCTAATTGTTGAAGGGTGCATGGATGAAGATGCTTTAAATTATAATATGGAAGCAAACACCTTTTGTAGTGCCTGTTGCGAATATTGTCCAGACATTGAAATTGTTGAAGCTGTATCAGATATAAGCTGTTTGGGTGGAAATGCAGACATTTCGATAACTGTCTACCCTCCTGGATTCTATAGTTTCGAGTGGTCTTCAGGACAAACTTCGTCGACCATTTTTGACATCACTAATGGGATTTATACAATTACAGTAACCGATAATAATGATTGTTCAAATTCGAAAGAAATTACGATAGAGTCTCCTTCTGAAATTAGTATTGAAGCCAATGTTATTGACGATGATTTAGGACAATGTGCCGGAGAAATTCTACCTACAATTACAGGTGGTGCTGGAGATTATACCTTCCAGTGGTATGACAATAACAATCAGACCACTCAAAATGCTATTGATCTATGTGCAGGTAGTTATCTTTTGGAAGTTACCGATGAAAATGGCTGTTCTGCATCTCAAAGTTTCCAAGTAGGTGGTGGTATCCCTTGGTCTTTCGGCATAACTGGAAGCAATCATTCTCTCTTCATTCAAGATTCAACCATTTTTAATCTGTACAATTCGGAAATTAGTTTTGGAGATTACATAGGTGGTTTTTATATTGACGAGTCTACAGGAGAGTTAAAATGCGGTGGATACACGATCTGGCAAGAAAGTCAGACTGTTATTCCACTTTGGGGAGATGACTCTGATACTCCAGAAAAAGACGGCTTCTTTGAGAATGATCGTATCATTATAGGTATTTATAAAAATGCTGAAGGAAGAGAGTATTTTGGGGAATCAGAGTATTATGAGACTTTTCCAAATACAGAATATTATAATACCAACGGTTTTAGCTCTCTTAAAGAATTTAATGGTAAGCCAAGTCCTAATTGGTTTACAACAAATACAGGTAACTCTCATTCCATAATGTTAACAGAGTTTGACCCAGTTATTGGAGAAGAGCCTTTGGTTTATGGAGATTTTATCGGCGTATTTTTCACCGATTTTGATGGCCAATTAAGATGTGGTGGTAAAACAATTTGGACTGGAGAAAACCAAGGTTTAGCTGTATGGGGTGATGATGGAACCACTCCAGAAAAAGATGGTTTTGCGCCAGGAGAAGCTATGATTTGGAAAGTATGGAAGGCAACAGAACTTGAGTCTTTTACCACCTTTGCCACTTTTGGCAATAATCCATCAAATTCTGTTAACTATTCCGTAAATGGATTATCCATACTTTTATCTCTTTACATTAATGTAAATCAAAACTTAAATTTCCCTCAGGGATGGTCTATGTTCTCTTTAAATATTGAACCCTTAGATATTGATTTCACTGTACTTTTAGAGCCTATAATAGACAACGTAAGGTTGGTTAAGAACTATTCGGGACAAGCCTATATTGCAGCCTATAATTTTAACGGTATTGGGGCGTTAGAAAGAGGTGAGGGATATCAAATTAAACTAGAAGAGGCTCAAGTTTTGTCACTTACTGGAAGTTATATATATCCTGAAAATAACCCATTAACAATTCCTTCAGGTTGGAGTATGATAAGTTATTTGAGAACAGAGCCAGCTGCAGTAGATCAAGTATTAAGTTCTGTAAATCAAAATGAAAATCTACGAATTTTTAAAGATTATCTAGGAAGGACTTATCTACCTGAATACGGTTTCAATGGAATTGGTGACTTTACTCCAGGTCAGGGTTATCAAATTAAATTAGTTGAAACGGACACCTTACTTTACTTATCTAATAATACGGAGTATAGAGAATCCTATCTGCCCTCAATAAGTAAACAATTGTCTGGCTGTAAAACTCCTGTTCTAACCGATAACAACATGACTGTAGTCATTCCAGAGCATGCATGGGATAAACTTCCGAGTATCAATGCAGAAATTAGAGCTTACGATGAGTTAGGTCAAGTTATAGGATGTTCTAAACTCAACTCTCCTGTCACTGTGATGACAGTATGGGGGGACGATCTTTTAAGTTCAAATAAAGATGGATTGTATGTTGATGAGCAAATTAATTTTAAGGTATATGATAACGATTCTAGTCAAAATTTAAAGATAACGGAATGGTCTGAAGGATCCGAATTTTATGAGTTGAATGCTTATAGTGTTGCTTCTTCTATCGTAGCTCAAAGTGAGGGAGAACAACCAGATAATTTAAACAACAAATCGCTTGTAAAAATCATTAACCTACTTGGACAAGAAGTTAACGAATCAACTTCGGAAATAGGAAGAATCCTATTTAGAGTATATGATGATGGAAGTGTAGAGAAGTTCATAAAATAATAGAAACAAAAAAGCCACTCATTTGAGTGGCTTTTTTATTCCCTAAACTTCTTAAGATCCATCCAAAAGCGGTTCGAACGAGAGCCTACAAGGGGAGCCTTATAGGTAAGGTTATTTTTAAAAATAACTTGACCTTTTTTTTCAACAATATCTATAATAATTGGATGAGTATAAGTGCAAATTGAATCTGAACATACCAATATCATCCTATCTCATAGGAATTTAATTTGGCGGAATTTTGAAATTAAGTATTTAACAGATTGCTTTAAATATGCATGTTTTATTTAATGCCATTAATTTAATTACGCTTTGTAGCGCATTGCCTCATTTACTCAAAAAATGTTTATTTACGAATATACTAATACGTTTATACAAATTGTATAAATAAAAGAAATTTATGGATGCTACTTCTTAAATCCAGTAGTTTTGAAAAAAAAACTTGTTAGTATTCATCATTAAACCAACCTACTATAAGAAAAGATTTATGAAAAAAACAATCTTTTTAGTACTAGTTACATTTTACGCTCTTCATGCATTTGCGCAGATTGTACCCGCATCGCATCCTTTCTATGCAGGTGATGAACAGACCGATGACCGAATTATTTACGTCGGTGGGGGCGACTCGGGCGGAAGACTCGCAATTGATTGCCATTCGGACTTCAGCGTGGCCAGGGACGACAATAATGTTGCCCTAAATTGGTCTAATTTGGGGACATTCAAATGGACTTTCGGATTCTTCAGTTTCGATGGCCCAATAAGCGAATACCCATCGTTCAACTCGAACGTGGGCGGTTCGACTGCGGTTACGTTTGATGGAGATGATAAACTTCGGATGATTCTCGAACCGGGATTTGGATATACACTGCCCAGCGAGATCACTGATGGGGTGTTATCTATCGAATTATGGGTAATGAACCCAAGCGTCGAAACTGGCGAAACTCTGATTCGCTTTGAAGACGTTTCGAATGTCGACCTCACCGCCAGCCAGTTCAATATGTCCGGCAGCACTTCCTGGCAGCATCTGGTGGCAGTGTCGAACGGCACAGAGACCAGTTATTACCTGAACGGATCGCATGTCGCAACACAGGCAGGCGCGATTAATTTCAGTGGCAATGCCGTCATCAACCTCGGCGCACAGTCCTTTAGCGGCTCAATCGCCGCAGTGCGTATTCATACCGAACAGATGAACACCAACAGCATCAGCCACAACTACGACGGTGGCGTCGGCCTCGGGACTTATCTTTTCTACCCCATCGAAGCGGAATGGCAACACTCTTGTTTCGACTTCCACGGCGACGCTAACATCTATACGGGCGATCCGACGGCATGCGATCTGATCAGTTGGCGCGAGTCGGCCCATTTCCGCTCTATGTGGTGGCATGATGATCCAGAGAACAACGAAATCGATACCGAAGAGGAAATTGGCGACGAGATAGAAGCCTTTCAGTTACCAGAGCTCGAGGCTATGTACACATACCTCAACGAGAAGAGCGGCAAGCATCTTCCGCATGTCTCGAACAACGTGCTGAACCGTGGCGATGGCAGGAAATACAAATGGATCGTCGGTAACACCTGGGGCGGAGGCGGTAGTGGCTGGTCAATACTGGAGCTGGGCCATGGAGCTATGTACATTACAACCGTTAATCCGCACGAGTATATCCACGGCACCGACAACCATCAATCGACCCACGTCACCAGTCAGTGGTTTGAAACCCACGCAAACTTCCAAGTTTCCTGGCTAGGCGATGCTCAGGTAAATCCTTTAGATGCCTGCCCGGAGGATGCCCATATTTATCCATCGTACGGTGGTAATTACTACCATGATTATCTAATATGGGACCATTTAGTTGAGACCCCTGAGTTCACCGGCCTTTATGTTACAAGGATGTGGAACCGGGGCGACGCTGCTGGCCGCTACCCACCGCAGAACATGGAAGACATGGACCCGAGTCCGGATACGCCGTTCAACGAAGAGTGGGTAAAGTGCGCGGCGAAGAACATTACTTGGGATTACGACAACCATCCAGAGTACGCTGAGAATTGGGCGTCTCAAGAGAATAAGGCACACAGGCACTTCACACTCCTTGAACCGGTTCCGTATCTGAGTGCGGGTTGGTACGAGCCGCAGAAATGGCGTGCGCCGCAGCAGCACGGATACAACCTCTGCGTACTCGAACCCAACCAGGGAACAATAACCGCGGACCTCACAGGTCACATCGATTCAGAACGCGGTTCTGCGTGGAGCGCAATGTTTGTAGCGGTTGACAACGGAACCCCACGCTACGGGGATGTTTTCACCAACGGCACACAGGGAAGTTTCAATGTGCTTTCCGGCGACGATGAACTCTATCTGGTCGTCGTGGCGACACCAAGTAACATCATGGAAATCGGTATTTTCTCGGACCCTTTTGATGATTACATTACGGACTATCGAGGCGACAACAAAGCCCGGTTCCCATATCAGGTTCTTTTGGGCGGTACAACGCCGAGACCGGACCAATGGCGCCTGACACCTGGAACCGATCCATCGGCGACCGTCGACGCAACGGCTTACGTTTCCCCGAACGCCTATGTCGGACCGGAAGCGCAGATTCTCGGTAACGCGCGGGTGGAAGACTACGCAATAGTTTACGGCACAGTTCGTGACAACGCTGTCGTTTCCGACTATGCGATCGTTGAGAATAGCGCGATCATCCGCGACGACGCCCGCGTCACTGACTTCGCGAGAATCGAGTCATCCACGATTTTAGAGAACGCAGCCCACGTCATGGAGCACGCAAGGGTCTCGAGCGACAGACAGATCTCGGATAACGCCGTCATCAAAGGCAGCGCCAATAACATGGGCAACATCAGTGGCACCGCCATCATTGATGGTAACTACCTCAAGAACGGTGACCACTCCTTAGGCTACCAGTTCCTATGGGCTTGGGGCGACTACCTCGGGGATGGCGAGTGGTACCAAGAATTCAACCAGCTCTACCTGGAATATCAATTCGAGCAGCAGAACGGTTATCGAGTCTGGGACACCTACGGCGCCACTTGGGGCCGTCTGATTAATGGTCCAAGCTATGTCTCCGACAACGGCAGCATAGCATTGGAACTTGATGGAACCAATGATTTCGTAGACCTGCACCAGAGCGTCGGGCAGTTTGAGACGGTCTCCTTCGACGTAGACGTCAAATGGGATGGTGGAGCCAACGGTCAGAAGTTGATCAACTTCTCCAACTCTGCAAACGGCGATGAAGCATGGTTGAGCCCAAGCGACTCGCAAGGAAAACTCGCATTCAGTATCACAATTGACGGCGTTACACAGAAAGTTACTGCTTCAGACCCACTGCCCTCAGGATCATGGAAAAATGTCAAACTGGTAATGTATGGCGACACGGTCACAATTCTTGTCGATGACATTGAAGTGGCGTCCAGCAGCTCGATTACCCACGACATCGAAGAAATCAATGCTAACGAGTGTTACATTGGTCGAGGCGCTACCGGAGACAACTTAGAAAA
>Ga0206128_1001208_pt1 | contig 26764 bp, 6 predicted proteins | sample Helgoland_Spring_7_FD_148601 | JGI IMG/M metagenome (GOLD analysis project Ga0206128, IMG submission 148601) | Pelagic subsurface seawater microbial communities from Kabeltonne, Helgoland, North Sea - Helgoland_Spring_Bloom_20160426_1 | ecosystem: Environmental > Aquatic > Marine > Epipelagic ... | reverse complement strand
TTGGGTCAGCACTCGTGTCAGGTTTGCAAATTTGCCCTTCTAACATTTTCCGTAAAACAGGCGAAAATGTTGGTCCTCCAACAAGTATTAATGAATCTAAAGACGAACCTTTTAAATTGTTACGTTCCAAAAGACTTTTGCTAACATCAATTGCTTTTTGAAAAACTGGAGAAAGTACTCTTGTAATATCTGCTTGTGTAACAGTAATATCTAGCTCAAATTCTTCACCTTCGTCATCTTCTCCAGGAATATCTCCTAGATCTGAAAGTATATTGTGAGTATCGTTAAATGAAAGTTTGATTTTGGTTTCTTCTGCATAGAATTTCATTGCATTACGCAAAATTTGTTTTTTAGTATCATCATCCGCCAAAATGGAATCAATCATAAAATTCTCTTGGATATAAGGCAAAATAATTTCATCAACAATCGCAAAATCTAAATTTTTACCTCCCAAATAGTTGTCTCCTTCGGTGTCAATCACTTTCATTATACCTTCTTCAACTTTCAAAAGTGCAGCATCAAACGTTCCTCCACCAAAGTCAAATACTAACCAAAAACCATCTTTTTTGTCCGAATCTAAACCATAAGCCATTGATGCAGCAACTGGCTCTTGCAACAATTCTATATGATTGAAGCCTGCTAATTTGGCAGCTTCTCTTGTTGCTTCTTTTTGATTGTTTTTAAAAGCCGCTGGAACTGTAATAACAATGGAATTAACATTTTCATCTTTTACAAATGACTTCAATGTTTTTAGTACTTCTGCTGATAATTCTTCAGGAGTCAATTCTTTAGCAAGATTGGAACTTTCATAAATTTTGTCAGTTCCCATTGTACGCTTAAACTCGATAAAAGCATTATCACTTTCTGAACTCCAATTTTTCATTGCATTGAGTTTTTCTCTTTTCAACGCATTGTATGCAGTTCCACCAATTTGCAAAGCTTTCTTCTTGTTGATATACACACAAGACGGCATTGTGTCAGCTTGTAAATCAGTTTTTTTAATGTTTGCTTCACCATTTTCCATCCTGGAAATTGCGGAGTTTGTTGTTCCTAAATCAATGCCATAGTCAATTTTTGTTCTTGTCATTTTTATATTTTTTATTCTCCTACGCTAACTTCAATTTGAGCTGCTTGTATCATTTTGCCTTTAAAGTTTACTGTTGGTTTAATAATTCTTGAAATAATTTGTTTTCCTATTTCTAAATCCTCACTTGGTGTAAAATTTGCCGTTACTTTCATTCCCTCATTATATTCTTTACCTAACATTTCAACCAATTCATAACCGTTGGCTGCAAAGTTATCTTGTATACGTTGTACAGATGAATTTAATTGTTTTAATCCTTTGGTTTTTTCATCCATTTGGGTTAAGTTTTTTTGCATCCGCACAATTTCATCCGCAACTTTTAATGCTAATGAATGGTCTACTTTTTCATTTGAAATACTTTGTTGTGATTTGCTTTCTTCTTGCTTTAGTTTTAATTGAGTTTCCAAAACCTCTAATAATTTATTATCCAACTTCACACTTTCTTCTTCTAATGAAGCTTTGGTATTTCTGATTTGGGTTTCTACATCAGTCTTGCTTGATGCGATGCGTTTGCCCAATAACCAATAAACTAATCCACCTAATAAAAGCGTTGCTAAAGTGGCAATTATCCAATACAAACGGTTTTTATCTAAATTGCTATCCAATTCAGAAATTTTTGAATTGGCATTTTCTCCCGTTTGCTTAATTTTTGTTTCCAATTCAGTTGAGTTGGTTACAATGTTTTGGCTATTAGTTTGGATGAGCTGACCTAAACTATCAATGGAGGTAACTAAGCCATTATTTTCATTTTCTAATTCTTCAATATTCTTGTTCTGTTTGCCAAGAGTGTAATATTGATACTTTATCTGTTTTGATAAAGTGTCAATATCCTGTCGCTGTTGCAATAACTCTATTTTTAAATTTGGTATTTCATTAACCAAATTTGAATCTTGTTGCTGCTGAGCAAAAATTTTTGTTGCTCCGAAAAAGAGCGATATAATTATTAATTTCTTCATAGTTAGTATTTTGCTGCTGAAAGTTCCATTTTCAATTTGCAGATTTTTTCTTCTAGGGCTTTAATGTCCTTTTTCTTTTCTTTTTGAGATTTCTTTATTAGTTTGTCAATTTTCGTTTGTTGTGAGTCAATCTGGCTTTGCTTTTCAGAACTTCCTCTAAACAATTTGAATTTTTGAATTTCGCTCATTTCATTTTTAGCAGACCTGATTTCAGACGTACGGTAATCCCCTCGGTTCATGCGTCTTAGTTCAAGCTCAGCACTTTTTATTTCTTGACCTAACCTTTCAGATGGTGCTAAATCAACTGTGTACTTTTTAGTGTGAATTAAGTATTCATCTATATAAACTTTGATTTGGTGTTCACCCAATTTGTAGTCGCATGTTTTTGCATTTCCCCAACCCACAAATGAAATTAAAGTTGTGTTCTTTGTGATGGGGAACGAATCGGAAATGGTATATCTCATTGGTGAAGATTTCGAATTTCGACTCACATTTCCGTAGGGATCTAAATATTTTAAATAAAATGTAACATCAGAATCTTCTTGTATTTCTAATTTAAGGTTTAGTCCAATATATCTTATAAATTTTCTGAATAAAGGCTTACCGTCAGTATTAGTTATTTCCGATGAAATAATTTTAAATGGTAGTTTTGGCGGAATGTTTTTGTAATAATCAATAATCTTTTTTATCCTCACACTCTTCTGAGAATAATCTTTAAGCCAATAAGCTAATTCTACAAATTCAGATTTAAGTTCATTATTGGAACTTGCTTTAATTCTTACTAGACTCTCCTCATCGGGTAAAATTTCTTTTAGTAATTCATTTACTTTATCCCAATCAATAGAATTTTTAATATTGTCCGCAACTGCGTTTTGGTTTATTGTCTTTTCACCTAATAAAAATTCAATACTTTCTTTTAACTTTTCAATTTGAAGTATTATATCTTTCTCATTAGTTTCATAAGCATCTTTAACAGATTGCAATAAGGCAATTGCTTGAGCAACCTCTCTGTCTTTCATTTCCTCAAGAGTAGAAATGTGGTCCTTTACTCTATCTCGAACTAAACTCCCAACAGCAATCGTTAGTGCTGTGTCATTTAGTTCTCGGGCTTGTTTTAAGAAATCTTCACTCGAATCATTTTCTTGACTTTCATTAAAATAATCTATCCCACATTGCATTATCTCATTTGCTAATTGGTCGGCAACTGCTTTATATTTTATGTCGCTTGTACCAAGTAATGATTTGAGTAGAGATAAATCGTCTTTAGAACTTCTAAATAATTTTAAACCAAACTCATAAGCACTGCCTTTCTCTGCTTTTCGTTTCTTTTTACAACTCTCAATTTGGCTTTCGATTTTATGTAATGGTCCTTCTGTTAACTTTTTTGAAAGATACTTTTGAGTAGTTTCATCGCATCCACTGAACAGTATCAATATTTCTGAGCTTGAATACTGATTTTTAAATTGCATCAGCAATTCATCAATAAACTTTTCAGATTGGTTTTGATTGTTAATTGTAAAGGTTTCATCCGCTACAGAATGGACAAAGTTTTCAAAATATTCTGAATTAATCAGGTTGAGTTTAGCTTCAATGCCTGTCTTAATATCATTTTTATCGCTACTTAAGAGTTTGTATGTCCCAAAATTATTGAACGCAGAGAAATTTTCGGAATTAACATCTCTAAAAGCTGACCGAAATTTTCCAAATGGTGTATTATCGACTATTTTTTTGTATGCAGGTTTAGTTTCATCATTTGTTGCCTTATTTATCTCATACTCTGAAAACCCCAAATCCTGCAAAACCTCTATGGTTTCTTTCCTTGTTAGTCCCTCTTTTTCAGACTCTATTATTACGTCTTCTATTGTATAGTCGCCATCATCACCAGTCATTATTTGAGGATATTTAACATAGTTATACCTGGTACGGGAGAATACTACAGTTTCCCAAATTTTAACCGCTTTTTCATCATCACCATTTTTCAAATATTCAATTGCCGTGCTATCAAATGGACTAGCATTTAAAAACCAAAAAAGTGCATAATTTACTTTGTCTTGGTTTTGCTCAATAAGAGAGTATGCCTTTTTAATAGAATCTTCAGTTCTTGTCAAAACCCCATCTCGAGAAAAAAGTACAGGGAAATCATATTCATATTCAACTTCTTTCCCAACTTTTATGTAAGCCTGAATTTTTCCTTTTTGTTTTTGTAGTTCTTTTGCAGTGGCATTGGATAGGATTCCTGCAATTCGAAATGGGTTTTTCCCTATGTCCATAATAAATAATTCATTCTATGACATTTTACGCTAATTAAGACATAAAATTAATGTTTAATTCGATGAAATAATTTTTAATTCGATGAAATTCAAAGGCTAACTATCTTTCATAGTAAACTTTAGCGGTAAAACTCAAAAATTTAAGGTTTTTAAGGAGTGATTAAAGTCTTTAATATTTGATTTATTTTACATTCCTAAGGCATTTATATGGTCTTTAATTTTGTGCCAATAGCCTGTTACTCTTTATACCTTGCACCCTAGTGGCACATTTTTGAACTCAAGTATATATTTACTTAGTAAATCTATTGTTATTGTATCGCAAGCCATGTGTTAGGATCAAGTTTAAGGACATATATTTATATATGTATCTAGTAGTCGAATTAATGGTTAGCACGTCAAATATGAAGGGTTATGGGGCTATAACTACACCTGGGTATTTAACTTTAAAAGGAAAACAACTTTCAAATTACCCAGTACCCCAAGGGTTTTAAAAATTACAAATCAGGTTTTAAGGTTATTCTGCTCATTGGTGTGCAACTCTGATTAATTATTAGATGACTGAAAAGGATAATAACGGAAAGTAGTATTCAGAAGTGAGGAATCATGATAACCTACCGCATGTGTTTATTGCACTAATATGTACCCTATTTGTACCTTATTGTTATAAGTATCTGATAATAAGCACTAATTACTTTTTGTATTGGAAAGTAAAAAAGAAAGGGGGACTCCTCCCCCTTTCACTCTAACCATGAAAACAAGTTGGCTACTCCTAACCAACCCATTGGCCACTAAACCAACTTTGTCTCTCAAATAGAAAAACAAGCTATATCTTGAAATGTTCAGAATAACTTGATTTTTTTTAAAAATAATTTAGCATACCTAACGTGGAAAACGAAATTCTAAAATCTTTACTAGTGGATAAGATGCCTTATGGAAAGTATAAGGATACCATATTGGCTAAAATTCCCGTTTCTTATTTAGAATGGATGGCGCGAGAACAGGCTTTTCCAAAAGGAAGATTAGGCATGCAATTGCATACGGTCTATGAGATTAAAATAAATGGATTGGAACGTTTGTTACGCAACTGACTTCCCGGCAATTTTTTTAGCTATAAGGCTGCTTATTATTTCGCTTTCCGCCTGGAGCTAGTTCTGGTTGTTCTTTTTGAAGTTTTTTAAGCGCTTTTTTACGTTCTTTGGCTTTTTTCTTGCGGTAACGCTTAATTTTCTTTGGTATGTTTATGCTTGTCTGTCGACCATTTTCAATTCCATAAAGCAAGGCAACTTCATGTGTTCCTGAGTGATAAGAACCTAGCTTTGAACCTATTTGAGTATTAAATGCATAGCCTATCTTAAACAATTTACTAATTCTATAGTTAGCCATTATGTTCACTGCTTGTGTCGTACGATAAGACAAACCAAACCCAATAACCTCGCGATATTCTGCCATTGCATTTATGTCTATTTGCATTGCAGATGCAACTTCATACTTTAATAAGAAAGACGGCTGAATACTAAAAAACTTGCCTAAATCTTTTTTCCATCCCCCTGTCAAATTCCATGGGATTTGTTTTATGTCAAACCCAATTGTTCCTTTATTCTCTGTTCCAGTTGGCTCAAAATGATTGTAGAGCAAAGTTGGAAGCGCTAACCCTGCAAAGAACTTTTTATTAAAATAATAAGCTCCAGCACCCATATTTACAGAAAACATTGAAGTAGCCGATCCTTGAAATGTTGGATCATCGGGAAAGTCTGTTTGAATTTGAGTATAATCGCTTTGAATAAATTGTAAACCCGGAGCCGCCGAAAGCGAGAAAAAACTATTACTATCTATTCTAAATTTATGCGCATAAATAGCAGAAAGTCGCGCATTATTATGAATTCCTATCCTATCGTTTGAAAGCAATATTCCTCCAAAACGACTTGCAGATTTTAGCGGCATATTATAGTTCATAAAAAAACTCGTTGGTGCACCCTCATATCCAAGCCACTGCTGTTTAAATATTAACGCCCCATTTTGTGCGCCAGATTTCGCAATTGAAGCAGTATTCACAAAAGGTTGGTGAATCACATACTGAGACACCTCAGGAGACTGCTGCGCTTTACTTCGAAAAGAAATGAAAGCCAAAATAGATATGAAAAATACAGTTACTCGCATCAATTTGATTTCATTTCGATAGAACCTTTGATTGGTTCTCCATCATTCGTAATTAATACATAATAGAAAACTCCGTCACCAATTTTGTCGCTACCACCTATTCCTTTGTTGGCCTGTCCAGCCCACTCATTTAAATACGGAGCTGCCTCAAAAATTAAATCTCCCCATCGGTTATAGATGTACAATTCATTTTCAGGATAGGCTTCTATTCCTGGAATTACCCAAGTATCATTCATGCCATCTCCATTTGGACTAAAGCCATTGGGAATGAAATCATAGGGGTCTCCCAAAACATTAAAAATAAGTCGAGCCGTATCGCAAATATTAGTGCATACAATATCACAAACTCTGTAATCTACCGTGTCTTGCCTTCGATATTCTGGATCCGGTTGATAATATACACTGGATAGAATATCTTGTTTTTTACCTTGTTCTTGATAAAACTCTGCTGCATTAGTAGGGGTATTTAACATTGTTATTTCACCAATTAATTCTACCGTTTCTGCGGGATAATTGTCCAACACATCAATCGTAACATCCTCCCCTTTTTTCAAATCAGTGGTCTTTCCCTTTCCTGTAATAATTGATCCATTAGAAAGCGATACTAAAACACTTGCAGAATCTTTACAACTATTAATATTGGTTACAGTAACGTTATACTTTGTAGCGGTATCCTGAACTATAGGCAAGGGATTAACAGTACTCTCGTTATCCCAGAGATAAGTAATCCCACCTTGCGCTTCTATTTCGAAATCAATTCCAGCACAAGCAAACGCAACAGGCTTAATAGAAGCAACTGGACTGTAAGAAATGCGGAGGAATTTAGTAGCCGTATCAGAACAACCTGTAGCGCTGTAATCATATATATATTGGAGCCTAGTTAATGTAGAAGTATCGGAGGCGGGAGGTAAGTATTTTTCCCCTCTAAAAATAGAAATTACATCACCATATTCATCAACGAATTTCCCTCCATTTGCAGGCGGTGGAGAAAACAAAGTATCCCCCATTGCAAATAAGTCTATTGAGTCATTATTGCACAGTCTATTTAATGTCAAAGCAGGGTTAAAAACAATACCATCTAACCTTCGAATTAAAAGGCTTGAAATGCCAATAGAAGTACAATTATTAGTATCCGTATAGGTATAAACTACTGAATCTTGCGCACCTCGTGGGAGTGCAGGAAAATTAGAAGGATCGAGTAATCCGTTTGTTAGAACGTGACCTCTTAAAGAGTAAACTCCACCTATAGGTGAGCCTCCAGTAATTAATCGAGATTTTTCGTTTTCACAAATCGGAGGTACAGCAGCCATACTCACACCGGGCAAAGAATTGACTGCTAAATTTTGAGTTACTGAATCTTTACAACCTTGAAGGTTTTCAAAAACATAAGTTACCGGATGAGTGCCCACTCCCGATAATCTTGGAAAGAAATTACCTGAACTCACCCAAGGACTTTTGTATTGTCCATTACCTAAAGATGACGGCGACCCTCCTGTTAATGTAATCAAAGAATCACTTGAGCATATTTTAGTAGTGAAGGAAAAAGTAACGTCGGGCACTGAATCAATATTTAAAGCCACAGAAGCAGTATCGGCGCATCCGTTGTTATCCACAAAAGAAAAGTGAACGGTATCTAATTGACTCGTAGCTGAAGAAGGAGTATATCTTGCATTAGAAGAATTAACCGCTTTTCCCGAATAAACTCCTCCCGTTTGATTTCCTCCAGTCAATATAAAAGGCAATGTGTTATTACAAAGCGGAATTGGTGGAGAAAAATTAAATACCACATTCGGTATTGGGTTTATTACAATAAATGCAACCTTCTCGCTTTCGCAGCCGGCCAAAGAATCAATTGCATGATAAATTACCGAATGACCAGGAGTTTGGTTTGGGGGTAAAGTATCGCTTCTAAAGACTACGCTATCTTCAATACCATATGCATTCGCTCCTGTAATCTCATAATATTCGCTACTTAAAGGCACATTTGCGGAACCAAATTTCAGCGTATCCCTTGGGTCTTTTTCACAGTAAATGGGCAGCGTAGTAAAAGTAATTAGTGGATTTGCTCGAACTTCGTAAATAGCTGTATCGCTTCCCTTGCAACCTGCTGCATTTTCATATACATAAATTAGCGTATCTACTCCAGCACCCGCAAATACACTAAAAAATTCTCCCGTACTTTGATTAATTCCTGGGCTGCCAGTTAAGGAACCCCCATTTGTAGGTGAGTATGCAGGAGAAAGAGCAATTAAAAATTGCCCTGTACTGTCACAAACTATTGTGTCAGTAATTGAATTGAAAGGCTCTGCTTCCACATGAATTTTTATTGAGCGCGACGTATCTGCACAACTTTTAATGTTGTCTGAAATAACTAAGTAATAAGACGCTGTAGTTTTCGCTTGGAAATTTTGAGAAGTTGCTCCTGTAATCGCAACTCCACCTTCATACCATTGGTAGCTAAAAGAAGCAGAAGAACCCAAAGCACTCAATTGACCTGAATCCGCAAAACAGAGCAAGGCACTATCTCCTTGAACTCTCAAATTAGTTGCTAAGGAAACACTATCGTCTATTGGACAATAAATCTCTTTTGCACTAGCGCTTGCTAGGTAGCCGTCAAAGAAAGAAACCGCTCTTGAAATAAATGTTCCTGCATTTTTAAAGTTTGCAATCCTTCTAAATTGGCCTGAAAAATACATTCTACTGCTACCCAATTTCATGCTTTTTGCTGTTACAACATTTGATCCCGGTCCCGCAATTGAACCGTGAGCTGAGAACTCGGTAAGCGCATTGTTCCAAGAAAGTAAAAATATGTCGCTTGTTGAGTTTGAAGTTGCCAAATAACTCCCGAACGTGAGGTTAGCTCCAAATTCACCAAAAGCAAAAAGATTAGCATTTGCTTCAAGTTGAGTAATTCTTTCTGAACTAATACCTCCATAACTTTTTAAAGCAGTTCCAACAAGGCTCGTTGTATTCAATTTTCCAATGAAGATATCTTCACCGCCTGCAGAATTAAAACTTCGTGTACCGTCTGTTATTGCTATAGTATATCCTCCTCCAATCGCTATTTCACTATTTGAGAGTATTACTAAATCCGCAGCTTTTATATTCCCGTTGCCATAAAAAGGTCTGGTATTAACACCTAGAACACCATTGGTGTTGTAAGCTGCCACAAACACATTAGTAGCACCTGCTGAGCTAGGGCTTAAAAATGCGCTACCCGAAAGCTGAATAGTTTGACTAAAATTCCCTAAAACCAGTAATCTAGCATTTGAATTGTCGTACTCTAAGCTAACCACCTCTTCATTACCAGCACCATTAATTGATTTTAACCATAACGCGTTGCCATTAGCATCGTACTTGTAAATAAAAATGTCGTTGTTTATACCTTGAGAAGTAATCGTATCAGTACCAGAAATCATTATTCCTTTAAAAATACCCGCAACGTATATATTACCAGTAGCATCAACGGTAACAGCTTGCCCCTCACTGAGTATATTGTTGGTAGTTGGAACTACCCAATCCGCAGTTCCAGAAGCATTAATTTTAGCTATAAAAAAACTCCCAGCGCCATATGTTTGAGCTACAGTTACAGCACCTGTAAGAGTACCATGCAATTTTCCAGTTACATAGGAAACATTTGAACTACCTACGGCATCATTTATGGCATCATTTGCACCGGTAGATATAAAATGAAGTGGGTTGAAATTCACACCTCCTCCTTTATTAGTTCCTCTTACAAAAACGTCCTTACCTCCACTTGCAGATCCAGTTCCACCAGGCAGCGTGCCACCAAAAAAACCGCAACCAATTACCACAGTGTCGTTAGTTGTAATTGCAAGTGCAGAAACTTCATCTGACCCACCTGAAGTCCCTACTTGTTTTGCCCACTCGAATTTTTGGCTCATTAATGAACCAGAAAATAGAATAAAAAATAAGGAAATTACTATTCGAATCATCTAGTCTATTACCTATCGGTTAATTACGATTTCACGAGTAATTACAGTTTCGTTTTGAATAAACTGAACGTAATATAAACCGCTGCTAATATTTGACAAAATTATGGAATGCATTGACCCTTGCAAGCTAGAATCAATACCTTTTTGATACCTGATTTTCCCCTGTGCATCGTAAACAACTAATTGACCTTCTCCAGCATCAATTCCATTCAGTTTTATTTGAAATGAACCGTTGTTTGGATTAGGCCAAACTAGGAATGCAATCTCTTTTTGAGGCAGCTCGGAAACGCCAACTAACTTCACTCCATAATCGCGACTCAAATTAGAAATAGTAGTAATTCCAGTATCGCCGCAATTTGTCGCACCTTTTATTCCTATGTAATAATAAAGAACGCTGCTTGTGTAAGGTACATTATAATCGATGTAAGTATTAATACCACCCATGCTATCCAACAATTGCAATCCTAACTGTGAAGAATAGCGATAGATGTAATAGTCTCCAAATGAATGGCCTTGATAATTACTCCAATTCAATTCAATAAGTGTGCTATCCGTTTGCTTAGTGTTTAACAAAATGCTTTTGTGCCCTGGACTCAATACACTTTCGTTTTCACAAGCATCAATTGCAACCAAAGAATAGGTTCCTATCGAAGTAGAATTAGTGAGCGCTGAATCTACGAAACTCGGCGCAGCATTTCTTCCAATTGTTGCCAATTTAAAATACTGATTTTTTACCGCAGACTCTCTATACACATAGAAGGAGTCGGCGGGAGAACCAGTTGTATCCCAGACAAGCACATTGGCAGATAACAAGGAATCATTTGTCACTTTACAAATCACTGGCATTGTTGGCAGCACTGCCTCAATATCGTATTGCTCAATTGCCGAACAACCATTTACGTCACTTGCCGTAACCGTATAATAACCAATAGATAAATTCTGAATTGATGATGTTGTATCCCCATTGGACCAATTAAAAGAGCTAATCGGGTCAATACCAGATATCGTTAATGCCCCATTATTTTGACTACAATCTGCAAACTGAATTGAATCTAATTTAATTTTTGGAGCAGCAGCCGTATTTAATGCAACGACAACCGTATCCATACAACCTTTGTTATTTGTAACAACTACATTATAAGTTCCTGAACCTACACTTTTAAGCGTGTCTCCTGAAGCTTGACTTAGCCATTGATAACTAACTGAGTCCAGACTATTAGACAACTTCATAAAAATAGACCCATTTGTTGAATCACAATCGGGCTGTTCTATTACAGCTTGATATTCATAAGCTTTTGGACTTGTTATTTCAAAAGACTTAAATGAACTACAACCATCTTCGCCAATAACAGAAAGCTCATAAATACCGCTTTTCAAATTCGTCAACTTTGTGCCTAAAGCCCCATTATTCCAAAACAGCTGGTAAGCTGAATTACTGGATATACTAACTTCAATTTCGCCACTTTCATCTCCTGCACAAGTATTGTTTACAAGAGAAGAAACATTAATTATTGGTCCATCTTCATTACTAACTCCAATAACACCGTACTGAATACAACCATTTTTATCATTCACCGTTACTTGATAATTGCCTGCGTAAAGCTGCCTTGCTGTTGAAGTTCTCTCGCCGGTAGACCACAAGTAATTGTATGGTTTTATGCCTCCTGTTACCGAGGTAAAAGCGGTTCCATTTGCCGTGTTACAAGCTGCATCAATTGAAGAAGTATAAACCGTAATTTGATCAAATACAGTTACTCCAATATTCCGAATTGAAGAACAGTTAAAACTATTGGTGGCAGTTACGCTATAGTTTGACGTTCGTAAAGGACTTACCTGAATTGTTGAAAGGTAGTCACCAGTATTCCAATCGTAACTATAGTTACCGGAAGCAATTAACTGAATTTTATCGCCAAGACAAATACCCGTATCCGAAGAAACCTGAAAATCAGGAAGTGGTCTAATCACAATGGTATCTTTTGCTGTGGTGGCACAATTATTACTGTCAGTAAACACATAGCTCATCGCAAAACGACCTGTGTCTAAAAAGCTTGCGTTAAAATTAGAACCAAAAACATTGGCTCCATTAAATTTACCACCAGAAGGGCTAAAGTAGGTGGAAAGGTCTAGAGAAGCTGTCCCTTTACAAATATCAGGAACTGGAGTTGCAGTAACCACAGCCGAAGAATCAAACGTAATAAATACGGTATCAGAATTCTCACAACCAAATCCATCAATAAAGTTATAAACTAAGGTATCAACACTTGAAGAAACCTTTGCTGGATCATAAAAAGAACCTGAAACTCCTTGCCCAGAATAAACGCCTCCACTACCAATAGGCGAACCACCTGTCAATGCCATTGGTGCAGCATTATCACAAAACTTATTTCCAAAATTTAATTGGGTTAATGGCAATGCGCGAACTCTTTGCGTTTGAGCAACTTTATTTTCACAACCATTTGTATCAACAAAATTGTAGGTAATGCTCCAAATACCAACGCTATCAGGTCTAAATGCGGATGTTGCACTATCAACATTAACTCCACTGTAAAACCCACCAACAGGTAAGGCACCGGTTAATGTTTTTATGGTATCGTATTGACATAAGTCTAAGAATACCGCGGCAGTCAATACTGGCAAACCATTAACAACTACAATCTCAGTGTCTGAAACAGAGCAATTGTTGTTATCTGTAAATCTATAAACGACAGGATGGCTTCCTACTTTTGCAATTGAAGGGTAAAACTGAGTTCCAACAACTCCACTACCCGAATACACACCAGTTCCACCAACAGTAGGGCTTCCTTTTGTAAGCGCTATTGGAGCATTATTAACGCAATAATCTGGGAAGGTATCCAAAACTGTATTAGGAATAGCACGCACCAAAATTGTTTTTGATATTGTGTCAGAACAACCTGTACTTGTTAGTTTACCGACATAGCTTAATGTATCTAATCCTACTGAACTTAAGCTTGCTAAATATCTACCCGATATCGCATTTACAATACCCGTTGACCCATAGAAGTAACTAGAATCTCCAGAAGTTGAAGTCCCCGTAAGACTAAATGTGTCTGCATTAAAGCAAATTGCAGACTGCGCCCCAAATTGAGTACTTGGTACAGAGTTTACTGTAAACGTAGCAGTTGCTTGAGAAACACAACCGTCGGCATTCGTCAATGAATAAGTCATTGTTCTAGGCCCAACTCCCGCTACTGCCGGAGAAAAGACTGTATTATTCAACATGCCACCACCGGAATACTTGAACGTTCCTATCGAAGGAGTGCCACTCGTAAGCGTTGCAACAGTATCATTTAAACAGAACGTTTGATTTGTAAATGAAACTGGTGTAGTTGAATTAACAACAATCGTATCAATTATTTTACTGGTACAATTATCACTATTTGTATAAGAATATGTAATTAGATTATTACCAAGTGCTGCGTTAGCAGGAGTAAATTTATTTCCAACCAAACCACGACCTGCATACACCCCTCCAATTGGAGTTGCAGAAGACAAGTTAAAAGTAGATTCATTATTACAAACTCTAGATCTAGCAGTGTCTATAGTGAAAGTTACAATTGTAGTGTCTAACACTTCAATCGTTTGAGATAAACTATCCATACAACCCAAAGCATCCGTGTATACATATGTAATTGTATCTATACCTGAACCCGCTAAACTTGGCATGTATTTACCTGCAGTTAACAATCCTAGCGTATCCGATTTGTACTGATAATTACCAGTATTAAACTTACCTTCTGTAAACGTATACTCAACACCATTTAAACATTGATCAGGAAGAAGTGCCAGGGTAATTTGCGGAACCGAATCCACTATAAACGTATCAATTACAAAATCAGAACATCCATTTGAATCGGTGTAAGTATACTGAAGTGTTTTATTCGCACCTACGCTTAGCACGCTAGGATTAAAGTATCCTGAAGTACTAATTCCAACTCCTGAAAATACACCACCTGCTCCAACCGGAGTAGCAAATACAGAATCAGGAATTTGGTTCTTACAAATTCTTGCAAATGGAGTTGTAAAAGCTGGTTCAGGTAAACCATAAACTTGTATTTCATCTGTTGTCGAATCTGCGCAACCAAACTGATTTACATATTTATACTGAATGACATGAGTTCCCGTATCGGCTACACCCGCGAAAAATCGATTTCCCGATACGCCTTTTCCACCAAAAGAACCAACACCAGCCGAAGCTGCTGTTATAGGGCTTTGTCCTGTAAGTACAAAGCTGTTTGCATCAATACATCTTTCGGTATTGACCAATGGTAATGTGAAACTAACTGCAGGAATTTGACGCACCAAGAATACAGCTTCGGCAGTGTCAGAACAACCTCCAGCAGTATATCGATAATGTACCTCATCTTGTCCTACGCCGGCAGAATCTGGATTGTAGTTTCCTGTTTGAAGAACACCTTTACCAAAATAATAAGTTCCTCCTACTGGTGTTCCACCATCCATAACCACCTCAGGGCTGTTTATACAAAAGGTATCTGTGCGCAGTTCAACAACCGGAATTGCCTTAACATCAATAGCTCTATATGCAGTACTCGTACAGTTATTAGCGTTAGTAACCTTATAGGTAAGTGTTTGTGAACCTGTATCTGCAATAGCAGGATTGAATCCATAACTTCCAGTAACCGAATTATTTATGTTCGTATCTAAATAATAACCGTTAAGACCCGCTGTAAAATTATCTGGTTTTGATAGGGTTATCCTACCGTTATTAATACAATAGCTAGCCGCAGCAGAAAACTGGATGTTGAAGGTGTCATTAACAGTAATCGTATTGGTAGCAAAAGCCGAACAACCCGTTATTGAATCTGTGTAGGTGTATGTAATTGTATGTGTGCCTGTATCAGCAACAAAAGGATCAAAAATTCCAATACTATCGTTTACAATTCCAGTTCCGGTAAACCTACCATACACTGTATCTATAGGGCTGTTTTCAGAAATCGTATAAGGCGCTTCGTTTATACACAAATCACCAATTGTAGACACAGTAACACTTGGTCGCTTATGAATTACAACAGAAGTATCGGCAAAACCTGAACAACCATTGGAATCGACATAAGAGTATTTTACTGGATAATTTCCAAAGGCTTTTGGTGTAAGTGTATCTCCAGAAACATTGAACCCTGAATACGTTCCACCAGCTCCTCTTGGAGAAGCGTGGCTTAACAAAATTGGACTTCCAAAAGCACATGCAGCTTGAATTGTTGAATCGAACTGTACTATTGGATCATTGTAAACTGTGAGCTCAAACGTATCGTAAACCACACAATTATTTTGGTCTGTAACTTTTACAACAAATTCAAATGAAGAATCAACTGAAATTGTTGGTGTTGTTTCTCCATTGTTCCATAAGTATGCGTATTGCGAATTTTCATTTGCGGTAATTGAAGTATCTGTACTAGAACAAATTGAAAAATCAGCCGGTAATCCAATAATAATTGCACTATCTAAATTCACTGAATTAGAATAGGTAGCAGAACAACCTGCAGAATCAATTACTGTAACCGTATAAAGCCCTTGCATATTTGCTGTATCTGGATTTACTCTTACTACAACATTTGAAGTATCAGTAAATGCATTAGGTCCGTCCCAACTGTAATCTACGCCTCCAGAAGCAATTAGAACAATAGAATCTGCTGCACATGCTTTTTGAATAGTGAAATTAGCAGCGGGATTTGGGCGAACAGAAACGGTATCTATAATAAAGTTGTTACTTGGATCGTCGTCCAAGTATCCTCTCGATCCGCTTCCAGTAATGGTATCGGCAGATACGCTGATTCTAAAATCAGTATTGGCAGTAAAATCGATATATCCAACAATGGCAGAATCAATTGCATTTTTAGCCAAACTACCATTATAGTAGAATACTGAATCTTGCTCAGAAGCATTGGTAAGATTTACAGCACCAATATTAATTGCAATCTTTTTTATAACCGAATCACTTGTATTACGGAAATAAGCTTTTACTTGCTGCGTGCCGCTGCATAGCGTATCGACCGAAATAGAATCAATGGTTACATCGAATACAATAGGATCAAATTCATAAGCACCAATGTCAGGAGTAGAAGCATTTCGGGTGGTTCCATTAATATCAGTTGTAATTCCAGAAATAGGAGTTCCAGCATTGTTCATTACTCCATTGTACGGAATTAAGGTATCGCTTGCTATAAACAAAGGGTTTAGGCTTGTTGAGTTAGCGTCTTTACCAGAGGAAGTCTTCCAATCTGCTATATTCGAAATTGATCCACTATTAAAGCTGGCTAAGACAGCTCCAGATGAGTAAAAATTGTTATGATTTGAAGTAAGTGTTGCACCTGTACCAGCCAAAACAATGGCCTTCCCTCCGCCCGTATTTACAAAAAGGTTGTTGTGTAAATCACCCGTATTAATTCCCAAGATATCCATGGGAATGCCAAAGGTGGTATCTGACGAAGTCACACGGATGGTGTTGTAATAAATATTTGTATGGTTCCCGGTAAATTGAATTCCTTTTTCTCGGTTGGTCGAAGTGGCTTGGTTAAAAATGACATTGTTAGAAATGATTGCTTTCTGAGAAGCACTACCGTTGGAATTGGCATTAAAACCAAGTGCTTGTCCTTGTGTATTTAGTCTAACAATGTTGTCATTGAGTTCGACATATTTCAAAGAAGTAGCACTATAGCCTATCTGAGAAAACACACTTGAGAAAGAAAAATTAATTTCATTTCCTTCAATGAACAATGAATCTTGAAATAATACCCTAAGACCAAAAATCCTTGGATTGGTTACCACGGTATTTAACAACATATTTCCTTTTTCGAGATTCAAAAATGATGTTCCTTCTAAATAAAACCCGAAGTATCCATTTTTGATTTCAGAATTCTTGATGACACAATAATTCGCCATATTGGTATCGCCAGCCTGATGGTAAACCGTGTTATACTGGTTCCCGCTAAACCCACTTCTTCCTTCAATGAGGCAGGAATCAATTACAACATAATCTGTATTTCCTTTATAAATCAGAACATTTGCATACGATCCAGTCGCTTTAATATCAAGATTTAAAAAGTTCACATAATCCGCTCCATCAAATTCTACTGTTGCTGGACTTGCAGCGGATGAGCTAGCGAAGGTCAATATGGGATTAGTAGTTGCACTCGGATCTTTTCTAAAGGTAATTGTGTTGGTTGCTGATGCCCCAATAATAGAATCAATTTCTATTTGCTCGGTGTAAGTTCCAGAACGAATGTTGAAGATAACCGACGAATCTACTCCTCTTGAATTTAAATCACTTACAGCCGCCGAAATTGTCACATAATCAGGAGTAGTTCCTCCAATTGTATAGGGACCGGACAAAGGTGTTCTGGTGATATTAACCGGATTATCCTCCCCTGTATAAATGGAATCTCTTGATCCAGAAACGAAAGCAAAGACTTCCAAATCGGCAGGGACAATTGGAACTTCACCTACAGAATCAGGTACAGTCCAAGTATAAGTTCTTGTCCAAAGTGTTCCTTTTTTATAGACAATTGAATCAAGATGTTCTCCCCATTGCCCCGTTACCAAATGTCGAAGTACATCATTATGAGTGTAAATACCAATGTTAGCCCCATACCTTGCAGGATAATTGGATATATTTCCATTTTGTGGCCCAATAATGTTATCCTGTTTAAAACCAACATTGACGAAAGTGCTATCCGCTAAAGTATCCGTAAAGTAAACCTCTACCATTGCAGTGATGGTTTTTGTTTGACCATTATAACTCGCAGTGACCCCAACATTTACCGGTGAAGGTTGGTTTAGAATAGTATCTCGAGCATCTTCCCACAAGCCTCGGCTCATGGCAGTTCTAGCAGTGACATTTAATGAAGGAAACAAAGATCGGTTCACTGACCCAGAAGGCCAACCTTGAATTCCAGCCTGAGTTTGAATTGCAGGGCCAAAAGATGACCGATAGTCAGGATAATAATATGGGCCTGAGGTTCTAGGCCCAGCGTAAAATCCTTCATAGGTATTTATTATAGTAAATAATGTAGAATCCTTATCACGCAGTGTGTCTGCAACATGATCTGCAAAACCACCAAAAGGGGTCAAAGCACCTCGATATACTTCTAGAACGACCTTTTTATTTTGGGCGGTAGTATCTACAATCGTTTGTGCATTCACAATCTGTGAACTAAACAATAGCCCTAGAACTATAAAAATTTTCTCAAGTACTTTTTTCAACTTAATACTCTTACCTAATCACTTGAATTCTCTCCATAAATACTTCATCTGCTGCATCAATTCTCAATTGATACATTCCGGCTGCGTTGTTCATTAAGTCAATTGGAAGGGTTACCACCCCAAAGACATTGTCCAAATTCGCATTCCACACTACTCTCCCGCTCATATCCGTGATACGCAATCCTACGTTAGTCTCGGCATTAAATCCTAGTTGCAATGTAAATTGTCCACCGTTAGGATTAGGATATAATTTACGTATTGCAAGATTTCCTGGGTGATCCACATTGATATTGAAGGATCCGTAATTAATTGATTTATTAGACCAAGAATAATCGTAGTAATCTGTTGGTCCACAACTTTCTGGTGCTGCAACTCTGATAATGTAATAAATGTTGGCTGCACCAAATTCTTCTCCAGAGATAATAATTTCATTGGTTCCAATTCCAGCTCTACCGTATTCCGACATCACTCCATTTGCAACTCTCATGATTTCATATTCCGAGTATTTGAAGCCAGCATAAGCTGTCCAACGCAGGATTATATTGTTGTCTTTATCCAACTGACTGGTTAAGTAAATGGTTTGATGTAAACCACTCAATTCACTTACACTTCCACAACTATCGGTTGACTTAATTGCGTAGCTGTATGACTTATCAATGAGCGTTGATAAACTATCGGTAAATACATTAACGTTTACTGGAGCGGAACCCAATACACTAAAGTCTTTTCGACCCAATGCTTTGGTAAATACTTCAATTTCTTTAGCTCCTGTATTCGACCAGACAACTTGAGCAAGACCTGTAGCTGTATCAATTGTTGCAACGCAAAGTTCTTTTGCTCTAGGTTTAATGCTGTTAAGTGTAATATTCGTAAGTCCTCGACAACCTGCAGTGTCAGTTGCAGTTGCTCTGTACACTCCGTGCACCAAGTTTTTAAGAATGTACGTGGAGTCTCCAGTATTCCATCTAAACTGAGCCAAGGTATCTTTATTGATATCAATGTGTATTTCACCATTGTTTGAACCACAATCTGGTTGAATAACTTTAATAAGTGAAATAACCGGAGCACCCGAATCACTTATCACCACCTCAATGCTATCTGTACAACTATTATCGTCTGTAACGGTAACTTGATACACACCAGCACCAGCGGCTAAAAGCGTATCGTTTGAAGTACTGTTTGACCAATCATATCTGTAAGGGAATACACCTCCTGTTACGTTAAGTGTAACAAAACCATCGTTGCTTCCACACTTCGGTGCCTGCACAAGTGCATCTATTTGCATAGCATCAGGAGCTGTAATCGTAAACTCTTGAGTAGTTATGCAGCTATCGGCAGCAATTACTGTAAGAATGTACTTACCTGGAGATAATCCATTAATGTCTTCTGTAATAGCTCCATTTGACCATTGAATTGAAAGCACTGCACCTTGAATATCCAAGGCAATAGAACCATCAGCAACTCCAGCACAACTTGCATTGGTAATTCCGTTTACAACTACGTTTGGACCATTTGTGTTTTTGATAACAGCAGAAGCACTGTTGTTACAAACATTGGCATCAGTTACTGTTACTTCGTAGAATCGAGCTTTTAAACCAGTTGCAATTGCATTTTTACTACCACTTGTCCATAAATATTTAAATGGAGGTAACCCACCAGCAACGGAAACATTTGCAATACCATCCGATTTGCCACAACCCGCATTTTGACTCGACGTTGTCAGTATAATTTCTGGAAGCACCTCAACTCGAACCGATTTCTGATCCGAACAACCGTTGGTGTCTAATCCAATTACCGAATAATTGGTTGTGTTACGAGGAGAAACACTAATATTTGGATTTTGCACTCCTGTACTCCAAGTGTACAAAGCACCCTTTCCTGCTCCAGCTGCAAAAAGGTTGACCAATGAGCCCGCACAGAGCATAGTATCGTTACTTATATTCAATACAGGATCTATTGCTACCATTAATTTAGCGGTGTCTGAATTATTGCAATTGTTTGAATCTGTAAATTGATAAACAATATCTAAGTATCCCGTTCCTGAAGACTGCGTGTACAACTGATTTTGGAATATTCCTTTACCAAGATAACTTCCTCCAACAGGAGAGCCTCCTGTTAACCTCACCAAATTTTCACTGTAACAAGCAACAGAATCTCCTAAAGCAAAGGAAACATTAGGTTGCGGAAGAATATTTATAACCGTGCTGGCAGAATCCCAACATCCATTAGCATCAAAATATTGGTATATTATTTTTTGAGATCCAGCAGTATCATTGGCAATAAACCTATTTCCAGCAAGCTGATTCGAACTCAATAAGGTATCTTCATAGTACAACCCGCCTTGTGGAAGACCAAACCCTAAAATTCGAGCAGAATTCAAACACAAGTCCGCTGCGTTTTGAAGCGCAACTGTTGGCGAAGTATTAACTGTAAGAACATGAGTAGAACTATCGGCACAAGTGTATCCAAAACTAGTATCGAAATAAGCTACTTGAATATTATGCACACCTACTCCAGCAGAATCAACATTAAATATTGAGTCGTTTGTTACTCCCGCGCCACTATAAATACCATATCCATTTCCAACCGTATTTGTTGCAAAATCCAAGGTATCTATGCCATCTTTATCGCAATATTTAAGTGCACTGCTTACTTGAATGCTTGGTGCTGTTTTAACTCTATACGAGGCTATCGCTGTATCAACACAACTGTTGCTTGCAGTGAAAATATAACTCATTGTATCTATGCCTGCACTTGCGAATTGTGGGAAGAAGGTGCCGCTAAACACTCCACTTCCTCGATAAACTCCTGTACCACCAGTTTTAGGGAATCCCTCAGTTAACTGGTATGGATTTTCATTGGTACAGAACTTAAGCGTTGAATCAAATAATTGAACAATTGGCTTAGCTAGCACATTGAAAACTCTGCTTGCTGAATCTGAACATTGAGCAGTATCAGTAAAGGTATAGGTTACTTTGTAGCTGTTACCAGCTATATAGTTAGCCGGAATAAATACGTCACCCGCTATGGCTAAAGAGTCAACTGTATACTTTGAGGTATCTCTTCCGTTAAAGCTAATTTGAGAACCACCAGACAGTTTAAAGGAAGAGCCATTTTCGCAAATATCACCAATCGCATTTAAGCTTACCAACGGAAGCGAATTCACTAAGGCAAATTGTGAAGTGGAGTCACTACAACCATTTGCTGTATCGTTAACAACATACCATAATTCATGCACACCAGTACCTGCAATGGAAGGATCAAAAATTGTATTTGACACAATGCCTTTTCCTTTAAACACCGTTTCATATGGACTAACTGCTCTTGGAGAAACTCTATTTTCCAAGTGTATGGTATCCGCATTTTCACAATATCCAGTAGTATCTAATCCACTAAATAGAGCATTTGGAGCTGCTTTGATGTTCATTGTATTTGAAGCACTATCAATACAGCCAAATGTATTTTCGTACAAGTACCAAACAGTGGCAATTCCCGAACCAACTGCAGTAGGATCGAAATAACCATTCTGCACGCCATTTCCTTTGTAAGAACTGTTGATTGAGTTTCCAACAGGTGCGCCACCGGTAAGGTAGAATGTATCCAAGTTTTCACAAATATCAGTGAACTGAGGCAATGTAACAATGGGTTGAGGATGCACTACTATACTAAATGACTTTGTGCTGAAGCATCCCACATTTTCTAAGTTATAGGTCACTAAGTGAGTTCCTGCTTTTGCCGAGTCAGGCAAGAAACTTAAACTGTCTGCTCCTATTCCTCGTTGTCCTGTATAGAATCCATTTCCATTACCTACCGTTAACTGAATAGAGTCATCAGCAGCACAGAATACCGGACTTGAACCTAAAGTTATTACTGGTATAGAATCTATGTGAATGAAGTCCGTATCTGAATTGGTACAACCGTTTGCATCGGTATAGGTATAAGCAATGGTATCGTTTCTCGTTGTATTTGTATCAGATAAGTAGTTATTATTACTTACTCTACCATCAACATTACTGAATATTCCACCCAATAGATTTACACCGCTTAATGCAATCGAAGAACTACCATGACATAATGTATCATCGCTACTTGGCAAAGTAAATATTACATCTGGCAAGGAGTCTATACTAAATGCTTGAGCAGCACTTCCAATACAACCATTAAGATTGGTGTAAGTGTAAATTATAGTATCCACAGTTCCACCAGAATCCAGTGTATTTAGATAATAGATACCTGATAATGTAGTATCAATTCTATTAGGACTGGTAGCGGTGAATACTCCTCCAAGAGGAAAGCCTCCATTTAAATGAACTGTATCAACATCTTCACATACTGGGTTAAACGCAGCAAGAGTAACTGTTGGCACGGTATCAACTCTTATTGTATCTGCAATAGAAGAAGAACATCCATTAGTATCGGTAAACTCATAAGTAATATTAAATAGTCCCGTTCCAGAAATTGCCGTAATTATCGAGTCATTCCGTACACCATTTCCAGAGTAAACTCCAACTTCACCTGCTACAGTTGCTTTAGGTATTCCAAAGTTTATTTTCTTAAACTCTTCGTTGAAGCAAATATTACCTAAGCTTGGGTTGAATGAAACCACTGGAAGGGTGTCTACATAAATAGAACCAGCAGCAGTATCAATACATCCGTATTGGTTATCAACCACATAATTCAATGTATTTGATTGTTTGTCTAATGAAGTATCAGCAACAAAACTGGTATCATTTATAACACCTGGACCATAGTATTTACCTCCAAAAGGAGTCGCAGCTGTAAGCGTAAACGTATCGGCATCGGCACAAACATCTTGCAAGGCATTAAACACGATTGCTGGAGTCGGTCGAACTACAATAGAGAATTGAGTATCGGCTTTACAACTATTTAAATCTGTAAATGAATAGGCTATTTGATGCGTGCCAACACCCGCAACTGCAGGATTAAAGGTTAAACTATCTACCGTAGAAACTCCACTACCAATATAGTTCGGTTGATTAGGAATCCAAACACTATCTAGTGAGAATGAGGTATCATTAACGCAAATATCACCTAATAGATTCGGCCTTAATATCGGCAATGAATCCACGATAATTGTAAACATTACAGAATCAGAACAACCCGTTAAAGTTTCGGTGAATTTGTACTGAATATTAGCAGTGTCATTTCCAGTAACCGAAGGGAAATATTTATTCGCTACAACTGAATTGTTAGCGGTATCAATATAAACTCCAACTCCATTTAGCTTAGGACTTCCATTGGTTAAAACAAACTCTGATGCATCAAGACATACGTTAGGAACAGCAGCTGCTGTAACTAAAGGAATTGTATCAACCGCGATTACTTTAAATGCCGAATCTGAACAACCAAAACCATTTGTAAATACATAGTTAATGGTATCATTCAATGCTGTATTGGAAGGGTTATAGGTAGCACTATCTGTTACAGATACATTATTTCCAAAGAAGTATCCATTTGAGGGAGAACCTACATTCAATAATAGATCTGGAGTATTCGTACAAATAGAACCAAGGTTTCCAATAGACGCAATTGGATTTGGATTAATTCTTATCGTATCAGTTGTATCTGCTATACATGATCGCTCAGTTCTGGTATACGTTATTACGTGTGTACCAACTGATAAGCTTTTTGGATTGAGAGCATTATTTGAAACGCCATTTCCACTAAACACACCATCATTCGCAGGTAGGCCAACTAATTGGAAAGAAGAATCTTTGTTGCATATTACCGAATCGGTAAATGTAAATATTGACCTTAACGTATCGAGCGCAGGCAAGCTCACTGAAATAGAATCAACGCATCCAAGGGCATCTGTAACAGTAACCCCATAATTACCTGGAATAAGTTTAGTTATAAGCGTATCTGTTTGGGAAAGATTATCATTCCATAAATAAGTATGTGTTCCAGTACCACCATTGGAAGTAACTTTTACTGACCCAATAGTATCCAAAGTACAAAGTGGTTGTACCTTATTGAGAATACTCAATGATAATTGAACTGCAGGTTCAGTGATTAGTTGAGAAATAGAATCAGAACAATTATTAGAATCAGTTACCACTAACTGGTAGGTTCCCGCTCCCAAATTAACTGCATGAGAATCAATTTGAATTTTATTATCATTCCAAGAATAAACGTAAGGAGAAACGCCACCTAAAGCAACGACAGAAACTAACCCTGTGCTATCCGATTTACAGAATACGTCTCGTTTAGTTCTGATATGAACGTCAACAGACTTAGACGGTTCTGTAATAGTAAATACTGTACTATCTTTACAGTTATTGGCATCAGTAATTGTTACTTTGTATGAACCCGCAGCGAGATTTTGAGCAACTCTATTTCCCATGCCAGATAGATTAGAAGAAGAAACTAGCCAATCAAAAGAGTATCCTGGTTTTCCACCGATTCCATCTAAGTACAGTGATCCTGTTCTGTCTCCTTTGCAAAGAACATTCAAAGTAGTGTCCCTAAACTGAGGAACTTCAAACGTATCAATGTCAATTGTATCAATATTGCTACAAGCGTTTGCATCAGTAATGCTTACGTAATAAATTCCCTTAGAATTTACTTCTAAGGTATCAGAAGAAGAAGAAGAAGAAGAGTTATTCCAAATGTAATTTCCTTTATTAGCCCCAGCACGAATCGTGTAAGCTGCGTTCTTGCAGAATGCAGTATCAGGACCTAAATTAACAGAAGGCAAAGAATCTATTTGGATGAAGATAACTGTCGTATCGGATAATTGTCCCTTATCTGTGGCAATAATAAACACAGGTATGCGGGCAGTTAATGAAGTATCTGGAAGTGACACTCTAAGAGCTCTAATTGTGTCCTTAGAACTATTATTGTAGAAGGTGAATGCAGCGCTTGGAAGTATATTCGTGTCTGATGCAATCGCCGTTAATTTCATAAGCTCCAGATCACCAACATCAACATCCTTAATGGAGAATAGTAGTGAATCTCCAATTGAACCAGAGCATATCGTGTCATTTTTAATAAAAGAAATTTTAGGAGCCTTATTTGACAATTCGTAATCTACAAACCCAACAAAACTTCTTGGGTAATAATTTGCTTTGCCGCTATTTTCAATACCAAAACCAACATTGGGACCTACGGTAATTTTACACTCATTATTGTTGTGCCATGATTTTGGAAGAGAACTGTTGTAAGTCATATAATTCATGCTATTGCCAGTTTTTGAGAAGATTGCAAATCCATAAGTCTTATTAGCAGGAATAATTAAATTGAGTCCCTTATTAGTTAAACTGATCGGAGCAGAGTTGTTACCCGTAGAAGCAAAAGTCCCTAATTTAATCCAACTATTAGCAGACAAGCTTTCATTTGAGGATGTTGGAGTTGTTGTTGGATAAGAGGATACTGTTGAAGCTAGAGCGATTCTACCTACACTTCCTTTGGCACCTGCTCCACCACAACCATTAGTTGCACCTCCATTTCCAGCTAAACTTGCAATTGTACCCGATGCACTATTAAAACTAGAGACTATCTTTACTGATCCTCCAGCGCCACCGCCACCGCCAGCCATGCCACAGCCACGGCCATTGCCGCCTTTTGGATTAGTGTTTGTTCCATTTCCTCCGTTTGCTCCATTAGCAGTAATGCTTCCATTATTAGTAAGGTTTGCGCACGAAATCATAATGATACCGCCACCGTTTCCTCCAGCACCGGGCAAGTGTCCATCTTCATCTCCACCGCCTTCACCACCGGCTCCACCCATGATTAACTTAGATAGGTTTGCAATACCAACAGCTATTCCTCCTGTTCCGCCAGAATGGCTACCCCAATTTTGTCCATTTGTACCATTAGCAGCATATCCACCGCCGCCGCCGCCGCCAGCATCTGCACGTCCAGTGCCGCCGCCGCCACCATTTCCGTTTGCACCATTCCATGTAGCATTATTAGCTCCACTCGAACTTCCTCCTGCATATCCTGTTCCATAAATGCCCTCACCCTGCGCTCCATCCTTATTCCTCCAATGAGCATTTCCAGATAGGGAAGATGCGTGACCAATACCCCTATATCCTTTTTCAGAAACAGTAATTGTCCCCGAATTAGTTACAGACCCGTTAG
>Ga0206128_1001207_pt1 | contig 26789 bp, 20 predicted proteins | sample Helgoland_Spring_7_FD_148601 | JGI IMG/M metagenome (GOLD analysis project Ga0206128, IMG submission 148601) | Pelagic subsurface seawater microbial communities from Kabeltonne, Helgoland, North Sea - Helgoland_Spring_Bloom_20160426_1 | ecosystem: Environmental > Aquatic > Marine > Epipelagic ... | reverse complement strand
AGCATGACCAAGTTGAATGCGTCGAATGCGAGTCTGACCCACTTGAATGCGTCGAATGCGTCCATAGCCCGCTTGAATGCGTCGAATGCGAGCATGACCTACTTGAATGCGTCGAATGCGAGCATGACCTACTTGAATGCGTCGAATGCGTCCATAACCCACTTGAATGCGTCGAATGCGATCATGACCCACTTGTATACAACGAATGCGTCTATAACCCACCACTTGAATGCAACGAACGCGTCCATAACCCACTCTTTAAGCGTAACAAACGCGAGCATGACCCACTTGAATGCATCGAATGCGAGTCTGACCCACTTGAATGCGTCGAATGCGACCATGACCCACTTGAATGTATTGATGCCTTTGAGTTTGACCCACTTGAATGCGTCGAATGCGAGCATGACCTACTTGAATGCGTCGAATGCGTCCATAGACCGCTTGAATGTTAATGGCAGCGCGAACCTGAATGTGTATACAGGTAGCAGGAGAATTATCTCGACGCGCACCCTCTCGGCGTCGTATCAGTGCTACGCGCCGTTGGGCGAGTGGCCCGGCGCCCAGACTGCAAACGGCTGCGGTTTTCGTAGTCACTGCTCGCTTAATGCATCCGATAGTGGTACGATAGTAGTAATAAATGGGTCGAATTCAGTAGATATATCACTCCCCATCCCCGAGCTCGGGTCCGAGTTTTTTTTTCTTTTCGAGTCTCCGGGGTCCGATGCCAGGTCAGTTTCCCCAAGCTATATGGTAGATGTGACGATCACGTGCTCAAATAATTCGCCCTCGCCCTCTTTTACCGGGTCTCTGGTTAAATATAATTCGGCCTCATACAGTACCTGGGAAGCTGGGTACGAGCATGGCAATTTTCTAGACAGTCAAAGCCAATATTCATCGAAAGTATGGATTGACCAGTTTAAGGACGAGAGCAGCCGGTTTTTTGGCGCAATTTGGGACAGCCATGGATACAGCTTTGAAACGAGCGATAAGCGCTGGGGCCCCGCGGACCTGGCGGATCTAGATCCCAGATCACTTCTCCAGCTCACATATCAGATCGCTCCATACATTAAAACCCCTCCTTACGGTTCTCCAAAAACGTTATATTTTGACGGCCGCCTTAGGGGGGGGGCGGACGGTTCATATATACATATGATTGGAACAGATAACAATCAGTGGTTTGTAACTGGAACAGTACTCTGCGATATTGACATGGGAAGGCTGCGCGACGTCGATGAGTGGCTGAATGATCTGGAGGACCCGTTGTGGGATGTGATCCGGCAAACGGTCAGCTCGAGTACCCGACTATCGCCGCCGGATGTGTTATATGCAGACGGCACCACGACAGAATCCCCCTCCCAGCACCCATGGCACGGGTATGACGGCCTCTACCACGATGACCCCCGCGCGGTGCACCAGGACGAGGTTCCACCAGGGCCGACCCAGGGTGAATTTCTCGTACCCCCCGCCTCTCGTTCATACTAATTTTTTTTTCTATGTTATTATATAAATATGGCAGAACTCGGCTGTTTGAAAGACGGCAAATTTCAGAATTTAGAATATGTAGGCGGCCTCACCCTGCGTGAAGGTATCAATGTGGTCGTGGGGGATCAGAAGCTCTCAAACCTGGTGACGAACGACCACATTACCCGCGGCGGCCATAGTATTAGCGGCCAATTGTCGGCTTCCGGGGCAAGTTTTCGTCATTTGTATGTTAGTGGGAGTGTGAACGCGGAGGGCTTGTATGTTAGGGAGGTTGCGACTCTGTCAGGAGACTTGAATGCGTCGAATGCGAGCATGACCTACTTGAATGCGTCGAATGCGTCCATAGACCGCTTGAATGCGTCGAATGCGAGCATGACCCACTTGAATGCGTCGAATGCGAGCGTGACCTACTTGAATGCGTCGAATGCGAGCATGACCTACTTGAATGCATCGCATGCGAGAATAATCAGCTTGAATGCAACGAACGATCAACTGTTAAATTTAACAGTGGTTCAGCAGGTCGTGTCCTCAGATCTGACCTGCAAACTCTTTATTGCTAGTAGGGGTACTAAATCCAACTACGCCGGGTCATTGCATGCAAACAATGCGTCCATAACCCACCACTTGAATGTATCGAATGCGAGCATGACCAAGTTGAATGCGTCGAATGCGAGTCTTACCCACTTGAATGCGTCGAATGCGTCCATAACCCACTTGTATGCAACGAATGCGTCTATAACCCACTCTTTAAGAGTAACAAACGCGAGCATGACCCAGTTGTTTGCGCCGAACGCGAGCATGTGCGTGTTGCATGTAGAGAATAAGGCGGTCATGACCCACCTGAATGCGTCGAATGCGACCATGACCCAATTGAATGCCTCCGAATCCCACCACGCGTCGAACGCGAGCCTGACCCACTTGAATGCAACGAACGCGAGCCTGACCCACTTGAATGCGTCGAACGCGAGCCTGTCCCAATTGAATGCATCGCATGCGAGAATAACCCGCTTGAATGCATCGCATGCGTCCATAGACCGCTTGAATGCGTCGAATGCGAGCATGACCTGCTTGAATGCGTCGAATGCGTCCATGACCCACTTGAATGCGTCGAATGCGAGCATAACCCACTCTTTACGTGCAATAAACGCGAGCATAACCCACTCTTTACGTGCAATAAACGCGAGCATGACCTACTTGTATGCAACGAATGCGTCCATAACCCACCACTTGAATGCAACGAACGCGTCCATAACCCACCACTTGAATGCATCGAGTGCGAGCATGACCCGCTTGTATGCAACGAATGCATCCATAACCCACCACTTGAATGCAACGAACGCGTCCATAACCCACCACTTGAATGCATCGAATGCGAGCATGACCCACTTGTATGCAACGAATGCGTCTATAACCCACCACTTGAATGCATCGAATGCGAGCATGACCAAGTTGTTTGCGTCGAACGCTAGCATGACCAAGTTGTATGCAACGAATGCGTCCATAGCCCGCTTGAATGTATCGATGCCTTTGAGTTTGACCAAGTTGAATGCGTCGAATGCGAGCATGACCAAGTTGTATGCAACGAAGGCGTCCATAGCCCTCTTGAATCTGCCGGCCTTTACGTTTAAAACCCACTTGAATGCGTCGAATGCGAGCATGGTCAAACTTAGTGCTGACGTTTGCGCCCTGACTAAGTTGAATGTTAGTGGGTCGTCCACGATTCGAGACTTGAACGTTAGTGGGTCCACGACCCTGCACAACTATCGGGGGGTACGGCCTACCATGTCGGCGAGTAACCTCTCGGCCTCGTATCTTAGTATTTGGAAGTGGGACCACGACGACACGGCCACGCCCGGCGAGCAAGCAAATTTCGAAAAAGCTATGAAATCAGGTTATTACTATGGTGGAAGAGGCTGGGAAGCATGGGCCACCGCCCATTTCTGGGCCAATTCGGAACTGATGCCCGATTCGATTCCACCGTCCTTCGTGTGCGCAAATTTACAAAAGTATAACGCGCGGTACCTGAATGGGTACTGCAAGGCTCCAAACGGGAGTTACCAGGGCGGTGAAGAAAGTAACTACGAGGATAGCGAGTGGTATGGCTATGGGCATCGGCGCGAGGATCCCGAGGGGTGGGGGGAGGGGAGGTGGGGGAGTCTGGGCAGCAGCGAACCTTGGCGCAGCTCAAGCACACGCTCTCCCCTCTATCTCTCCGCATCCCAAAGTGGTACGACAATAGTATTAAATAAGAGTCCAGTAGATATACAACTACCACCGTCCGAAACCGGTTTAGAATATTTTTTTATTTTCGATGAAAGTTCTGCGTCTAATGTAGATGTGACGATATCATCAAAGTATGGCACGACGGATGGAACCGGTACCCTCGGCCTTCCCACCCAGGATGCAGATTATAATGGTTTTGGAGGGGCTCTGGTTAAATATAATTCTGACGATGGGACCCTCGAAGCAGAGGCCATACGGTACGAAAGACCCGTGCCCGAAGTATTGAAGTATACAACCGGCCGGCCGCCGGTGTGGATCGATGAGAGGTTGGACGGGCGCAACGCCAGCCATTCGTGGCGGCGCCCGCAGTGGGTTCCACCGACGTTGTATTTTGATGGACGCATCAGGGGAGGGGCGCCGGGATCATATATACATATAATTGGATTGGGCGCTGGCGGCGTCGCCGCGCGCCCAGGCCACGATTGGTTTGTAACAGGAACAGTACTCTGCCAATTTAAAAGGTTGAAGGACGGGGTCGCCCGAGCCATTCAAGAGCCCTACAAAACGTACCCCCTATATTCGGGCGGTACAGGACGGTGGGGAAGCGTTAACAATACGGCGCCAAGTGACTATACATATGTTCCGGAGTCAAATCACTCAACTGTGTTGACTACTGAAACAATCAAAAATTCGACCATAAGCTCGGTGGCCAGATTCTACCCACCGGAACATGCTTACCTGTAGGCATCCTGGTGACTATATTTATGTTGAATATTCACTTGGAAACTTATAGTCCCCAAGATGAAAAATATTCTTAATATCTTAGGAAAAATTTTGGTTGAAGTAAATGTAGCTATTATTCGTTAATTTCTTCAATATTTTTTCTATGTTATTATATAAAATATGGCAGAACTTGGTTGTTTGAAAGACGGCAAATTTCAGAATTTAGAATGGGAAGGCCATTTAAGTGTGTGGCCATCCGGCGCCGGAGGCGATGGCACTATGTCGTCGGGTGACGACATTGTCCACTTTGTGAATACTAAAGGCGTCGATGTTGTAAGTAACCAAACGGTAATAGGGACAGTAACCGCGGAGAATGCGAGCATGAGCCTCGTGAATGCATCGAATGCGAGCATGACCCTCTTGTATGCAACGAATGCATCCATAACCCACTTGAATGCATCGCATGCTCGCATAACCCACCACTTGAATGCATCGAATGCGAGCATGACCCACTTGTATGCAACGAATGCGTCCATAACCCACCACTTGAATGCGTCGAATGCGAGCATGACCAATTTGCATGTTAGTGGGAGCGCGACCACGGTGGACTTGTATTGTGAGGACGCGCAGTATGTCAAGGTCCGCGCTGACACTCTGATCGCGCAGAAGTTATCCGCGGACAGCCTAGTCGTCGGCAGGAGTTTCACCACGGAGGGTTTTATCGTTACCGGAGAAATGAGCCTGACCGGGGGGCTGCTGACTACTAATATGTTCTCATCGCAATGTGATACGTACGTTAGTGGGACCGCAAGCATGACCTACTTGAATGCGTCGAATGCGAGCATGACCTACTTGAATGCGTCGAATGCGAGCATGACCTACTTGAATGCGTCGAATGCGAGCATGACCTGCTTGAATGCGTCGAATGCGAGCATGACCTACTTGAATGCGTCGAATGCGAGCAGTACACTGCTGTCGGCGAGCCGCGCATCTGCAAGTACGATGATGGCTGAGTGTCATGGGCGGATAGATATATGTACCATGGGCCAATTGAATGCATCGCATGCGAGCATAACCCGCTTGAATGCGTCGAACGCGAGCCTGTCCCAATTGAATGCGTCGAATGCGTCCATGACCCACTTGAATGCAACGAATGCGAGCATAACCCACTCTTTACGTGCAATAAACGCGAGCATGTCCGACTTGAATGCGTCGAATGCGTCCATGACCCACTTGAATGCAACGAACGCGTCCATAACCCACCACTTGAATGCATCGAATGCGAGCATGACCAAGTTGAATGCGTCGAATGCGAGTCTGACCCACTTGAATGCGTCGAATGCGTCCATAGCCCGCTTGAATGCGTCGAATGCGAGCATGACCTACTTGAATGCGTCGAATGCGAGCATGAGCCACTTGAATGCGTCGAATGCGTCCATAACCCACTTGAATGCGTCGAATGCGAGCATGACCTACTTGAATGCAACGAATGCGTCTATAACCCACCACTTGAATGCAACGAACGCGTCCATAACCCACCACTTGAATGCGTCGAATGCGAGCATGACCAAGTTGAATGCGTCGAATGCGAGCATGACCAAGTTGTTTGCGCCAAATGCGAGCATGACCCACTTGAATGCATCGAATGCGAGCATGACCAACTTGTATGCAACGAATGTGAGCATGACCAACTTGTATGCAACGAATGCGTCCATAACCCACTCTTTAAGCGTAACGAATGCGAGCATGACCTACTTGAATGCGTCGAATGCGAGCATGACCGTCTTGCATGCAGCAAATGCGAGCATGACCGTCTTGAATGCATCGAATGCGAGCATGACCGTCTTGAATGCATCGAATGCGAGCATGACCCACTTGAATGCGAGCAACTCGTATCTGAAAAATTATAGAGGGAAAAGGTCGATCATGGTGGCGGCTAACCCCGTTCAGGCCGCGACACCGTGGGTGTACACGGCCGTACCGTGGAGTAATATTAGCAGTCCGGTCGCGTCCGATTTTAATTTCGCAGACGATCACATAGTCTACGGCTTCGAAAACACAGGTCCGCCTTATGGTTATGGGGGACGCGTTTACGATCTGAGGTGGGGGGGGTTTGGACGCGTGGCGGACACGCCCTCGACGGATAGGTCTTGGCTGTTGCCTCTCTGGGAAAATGCAATGCAAATGGTCCCTACCGGCTGCGCGACGTCCGCCTCCGGCGAGACCTCTGATGCGCTATATGGATATCGGATGAGGGTGGACGACCAGACCCCCCGTATCCAGATTAATCTGACCCGGGCCCATAGTGGTAAGACAATAGTATTAAATGGGTCAAGGTCATTTGATATAGAGCTTCCCAGCTCGGGGGAGGATTCAGAAGGTTCTGGTTTAGAATATTTTTTTCTTTTTGACTATGGGAAGCAGGCGGCTCCTAATACACACCCCGCCTCTGCAGACGACGTGGTAGATGTGACGATATCAATAGGCGGGAAGGAAGGCTGGATCGGAAATATTGGCGACCCCATGAGCTCCAGTTTCGTGTCGCCAGACTTCGTTCCGAATCCGGTCGGGACTGACAAGGGGCGTGGCGGTTTCGGTGGAGCTCTGGTCAAACATAATATTCGGGCCGGCACCTGGGCAGGTTCTGTGCCTGCCACTTGGGTTGACAACTTTCGGAGTGGTCTGCAGTACAAATTCAATGCATCGGGCTTCATGCAGGCCGCCGCTGATTACCTACCAGTTCAGACGTTATATTTTGACGGGCGGGTGAGGGGTGGGGCGGGCGGCTCATATATACATATAATTGGATTAGGGAAAGGCTCGTCATCCAGCCCAAACCCCATTTTCCGCGACGCGGCCGGGAGCACGTTCCAAGGTGCTAAGGTACAGAGCCATGACTGGTTTGTAACTGGAACAGTACTATGCGAGTTGTCTGAGATCGAGTGGACGGGGGTCCAGCAAACAAATTCACAACCCCCCTTCGGGCCTACATCGGGCGATGGCTGGCCCTTTACGTCCAATCCCACTCCCACGCTCATCAATTACGATTTACGTCAATGGTCATTGACTCGCACAAGCTCTTCCTCTAGACTTTGGCCCACGAGGAAACTTTACCAACTGGCTTAAGGAGTGACTCACTCCCACGAGGGAAAAAGGGGAGTTATTTTTATAATTACAAATTCCGGCAAATTTTTAATTGATTTAAAAAGAAATCAATATTTTATTATATATCTATGTTTTTTAATCATCAATCTATGAATCAATCTATAGATAATGAAACTTTTTATAAAATATTAGGTTTGAGTAAAACTGCAGCGAGCAAAGATATTAAAAAAGCATATCGTAGATTAGCAGTTGTTCATCACCCAGATAAAGGTGGTGACCCAGATAAATTCAAAGAAATTTCTAAAGCATTCGAAACTTTATCAGATGATACAAAAAGAAAACATTATGACCAATTTGGTGAATCAGAAGGGAATGGTCCAAATCCGAATGATATGTTTAGTCAAATGTTTAGTGGAGGACCTATGGGTAATAATAATAAAAAAGGTAAAAATGTTAAGAAAGATATCCAAGTAGCATTAAAAGATATATTTAATGGAAAAAATATGAATATTACAATTACTAGAAAATCTATTGATACAGATAATATTTCTACGTGTGTTCCATGTAAAGGAGGAGGTATTATATTACAAACTATTAGAATGGGACCTATGATTCAACAAGTTCAGCAACCGTGTAATACTTGTGGGGGACAAGGTAAACAATATAGAGTAAATAAAGTATCTGAAAATATTAGAGTAACTATACCAAAAGGAGTGTCAAATAACCATAAAATAGAGATATTTGACAAAGGAGATGATGTATTAGATGGAGATCCAGGTGATTTACATATTATTGTAAAAGTATTAGAAGATGAATATTTTATTAGGAAAGGTAATGATTTATTCATAAATAAAGATATTTCGTTGATTGAAGCATTAAATGGATTTAATATGGTTATTAAACATTTTGATAGAGATATTTTAATGAAATCTAATAATGTAATTAAACCAAATAATTATGATGTAAATTCAGAATCCAAATGTGAATGGAAAAATATGATTTGTTCATTATCACTAGAACCATTCGCCAAAGCTAAGATTAATGATGAACAAGAAATTAAGAAGGTAATTGAACAAGGACAGCTTAAAAATGAAAATATTACAGGATTTATTATTAGTGGTCAAGAAACATATTTTTATAAAGAATCTATAGATATTTTAGTAAAAAGTAAAAAAGGAGGTAATGGAATATTATATTATAAAAATATAGTTAATAATTTAGTACATTGTATAGAAGAAGAAGGTTTACCAGATCTAAAAAATCCAATGGTTAAAGGAGATTTGTATATAACATTTAATATTATATTCCCAGACAAAATAACTATAGATAATAAAATATTATTAGATGGAGGATTTAATAAAGAAATCCATACAAAAATAGATGAAATAGACACGGAATTAGAAGTATATGAGTTAACAGAAAAAAATCCAAATATTTCATATGAAAAATATAAAGAAGTTTTACAAGAAAATGAAGAACGGCAAGAAGAAACTAATAATCCTGGAATGCAGCAACAACAATGTGCTCAACAATAATTTATTTTTTTCTTGCCGTCCAATAGTCATCTCCATAACTTACATATAATTCTTCACCATTTTTTATATCTCTTGCTGCTTTATAAATCATATTTTCTGGATCTTGTGTATGATTAACATTAAATTTATTAGAATGGTTATACATACTACACATACCAAATACTATAACTTCTTGATCCGATTTAAATTTACTTTTAAAAGTATAATCTGTTATTTTACTGTTCGAAAAATTCTTTTTATAATCTGTAATCAAAGGACATACTTCGATTATTTCACCTTTTTTGAAATCCTTATTAGCAAACACACCTCTGCCTGAATTAGGTATTAAAGATTGTTTTATAGATATTTTATCTGTGTATGGATTATTTTTATTATCCATAAAGAAATAGCATAAAAATATAATGACTACAATAAATCCACCTATTAAATATAAATAGTTTGTATTATCTTCATTGAAGTCTAATCCGAAAATATTAGGTTCCATTTATATTTATTATAAAATAAATTAATTTCACCTTTTATTTGATATAACTAATTCGATTGAGAATACTAGATTTGTGGTACCCATGGTCTTCCATTGTTCATTATTAATATCTGTTAATTTACCATTAATTGTTTTGTATTTGCCAGGTTGTATTACACCCATGTAATTAAATTTTTTATTTTTAGCAGTAACAAAAGACGCGGACCCCCTAGTTGAGAGATCATCATCCAATACAATTAATTCAGCATTATTAATTGCTGTATTATTACTAAAATTATTTTGATTAATATCATCAAATTTTAATACAGCACCGAAAGTTGCGCCACTGGCACTGACACTACTACCATTTGCCATTGAAAAACTATCTAAAAATACATCAGACATTTTATCAATTATTATAGGTTCAACAAGATTAAATACAAAAGCCCCGGAGTTACCATATGTTGCTGTGACATATGAAGATGAAGCACTAGATTGAATTCGATTAGTAGAGATAATTCCAGCGCCCGGATCCGAATAAAATAGAGTAATTTTTTTAGTATCAAAATCACCAAAAGAATATCTTTGATTTTGAAAAAATTGTTGTTGCATTTGCTGTTGCGCGGGATTTGTAATAAAGTCCATATATTATTTATATTATAAAAAAAAATAGATATTAATTCAATCTTTTAAATGGTCCACCTTCATATGGGACTGAATAATATCCACAGAATTTATAATAATTATTATCAGTTTCGTTATTAGTATTATCGTCTTGTTTATCATAATTTCTATCAGCTATGGATGGATCTGTAATCATATTTCCAGAAGCATCCATTCTTCTCACATTTTCTTTGCCTGGTTTATGTGACCAATATCCATCATCATCTTGTCTATAGAAATGATAATCTTGGTCATGTCCGGTATCATCTATAACTAAAGCAATTTTATAATGATTACATGGAGGTTTATAATCTTTAGTAACCTGTATAATATTATATGTATTATAATCTTGTTTTAATTTATTTAATATTTCATCACAATTATATGAATTAAATTTACCCACAGATAATTCACCTGGTTGTAACTTCTTATCAGCGTCCACTTCATATCTATCAAAAGCATATGAATAACAATTTGAATAATCCCGGGTATTAGGGTCTAAATTATTCCAATAATTAGGTCTATATTGTGGTTTTTTACATACTTCTTTATCATTATTATTATTATTATTATTATTCTTATTGTTATTATTATTATTATTATTAATTAAATATTTGGATTGCTCATTATTAAAATGTAATAAATGTTCTATAGAATGAATTAATGCTTCCATATATATATATATTTTTATAAAATATAAATTTGATTTAAAATTAATTATATTATAAATATATAATTATGAAAATAACTGAAAAAATCAATAGGTCAAGATATACTCTAAAGAGTATTTTAAGCACTGAATGGGATACTATACCCATCTCGGATTATTCATTAAAAGAACTTGATAGTATTTATAGTAATACTTCAGGTTTAGAACAGTATGGTTATGGGTTTGTTTGTAACTTTAGTTTAAAACATAAAGTTATTGAAAACTATTCATTACATGTGGTATATTATAAATTTCCAGATATGTCGCCTGATTCAGGTGCTGGAAAAGTTAGTAAAAAATCATTAATAGACAATATTAATAAATTATATGAAGAAGAATATTTTAAAGAGAATGATAGTATTATTATAATAATTAACGAAGAAGTATCTGAGACTATTCAAATAGCTATGGATAATTTTAATATAGAATTACAAAATCAATTAGAAGTTAATGGATTGAATAAGGATATAATGGACGGATTAAAATCAAAAAATATTAAATTAAATAATGAATATAATATTAAACATTTTAAAAATATACAAATATTAGATATTGATTCTTTAACAAATAATTTATTAGATCACAAATTAGTACCGAAACATGATGTCATTAGAAATAAAGAAGAAATAGGGAAAATATTAGAAGATTGTAATGCTAATATTTCACAGTTGCCGATTATATTAAAAAATGATATCATTGCTAAATTAATAAGATTATCTCCTGGTGATTTATGTAAAATTACAAGAAATAATGAGAAATCTGGAATTAATTATTTCTATAGAGTATGTAAATAATTTTATCTCTGTCCGTAATTGTTACCGTATTCAGATGATTGACCTCCGCTTCCATCGCCTACAAACTTGTCACTTGCTACCATAATAGCTTCAGGACGTGTTCCTATATTTCTTATAGTTCTTTCTATTGTACCATCTTCATTTTCAATATTTCTTTCATAATCTAAGAATGCACTATTATCGTAAAATAATTTTTGTAAATCTCTTTCTTGCATTTTATTCAATGATGGATTTATATTACAATTATATTTGTTTTGATTAACATATCCCAGAGTAAATATAAATAATCCAATAACTAATAAAATAAATTTTATATCCATATTTATATTATAATATTTTTTAAATCCTTAAGAATTATCACTTTCACCTTCATCTTGTTCTGCTTGATCATATAATTGAGTATCATATCCTTCATCTTCTTGATAAGTATCATCAGTAACGGCACCAGTGTTCAGGAGTTCATTTTTAGTTTTAAGTGTTTCTTGTTCATATTCATCACTCATGGCATATTTGGTATTTTCTTTTTCAGATTCTTTATACAAAGTCCCCTTGCCCATACCATTCATTAAATCATTTTTATATTTTTGTTCTTTGGTCATTTGTGTAGTTTTTTTCAAATAAGTTTGTTTTTCTCTAGATACTTGTTTCATAACTGCTTTATTTAGTAATTCTTCACTTATATAAACCCAATTTATATCATAATATTTTTCATACATATTTATTAAAATATCTAATAAGAATTTACTCAAACATATAATTGCATTATCTATATTTATTTCTTCATTATTTACTTCAACTAATTTAGAATTTAATGATAAATAAATATCTGAATCAGTATCAATTAAACCTTTAATATAATCTGAAATCTTATTAATTATAAATACAAATATATATTTATTTATTTTTAATGCAAATTCACTATCTAATAAATTATTAGATATTCCTCTCAACTTATCTAAATTATTGTTAAAATCTTTTATATAGTCGTATAATTCTTCAAAATATATTAAATTATTTTCATGAAAATATTGTTTAAATCCTTTATATTTCAAACCATTATCTAATTCTGATTGACTTCTTTTAAAGAATAAATCATCATGACATAATAAATTATTAATAGTTAAAAATTCATTAAATGAATCATTATTTGCATCACTTAATTTATATAAACCTTTTTTAATTTTAGAAGTATGTTTATTATTTTTAATACAGGATAATGTATAATAAATATCATCTATTAACCGTTTATATATATATGGACTATTAATATCAGTTGTTAATTTATTTAAAATTTTAGATGAATGTTCTACATTATTTAATCCAGATATAGGGATTGATTTGAATCTTTTAATTTGTAAATTGTCCGCTATAAAATTTTGATTATATTTATCATTAATTAATATTTGCTCAAATAATTCATCAATATTTTCAAAATAATTTTGTAAATTATCATTTATATTTACAGATATTTCATCTATTTTATTTGTAAAAGTTGTATCATCAATTAATTCTTGATTTTCTTTTAAAGTTTTTAAATCCGTTATTGTCTTAAATATATTATTTAATAGAGGATCATCTAAATATTTATCTTTAAAAAAACTTATTAATCTATTTTCTATAAGTTTATTAAATTTAAGATATATTGATATGTCATCATTTGAATATTTTTCGGTATATTCTATATAATTTAATTGATTAAATATTAATTTATTTTTATTTGGTAAATATTCCATAATTCTTATAAAATTTTCTTCTGAGGGTGGTATAGATACTTTTTTGCATTCGGGTATATTTTCAGATAATTCTACATTATAATCTATTAAATAATAATTTAATAAATTTTCATCTATAGTATTCACTATTAATTCATCATTATCTGCAATACAATAATTTTTGAATAATTTTTTTAAAAATTCACCATTATTATTAGTCAATTCTTCATAATTAGAGTCAATAAATATTTCAGCAGGAATATATTTATAGTGTGTTTTTATTTGACCATTTAATAATAAATAATCAGTATTATTTAAATTAATATATTTGAATTTAGAAATATTATCTCCATCTTCTGTGTTTGCTATTTCATATTTAGTTATTTCTCCAATTATAATACTTTTTAATTTATCATAATCAATTTCAGTAAATTTATTGTTTTTAAAATGACATTTAGTAAATAAATCATTTATTTTTCTATCATTAATATCTTCTAAGAATTTGTTTGCTAATAAATTTAGTATAGGGAATATTCTGGATTTACCATTTAATTTTAATGAATACATATATAACCTTTTATATGATTGATTGCCTATTAATGTAGACACAGGCAATTTATATTCAATAAATTTAGGTTCGATTTTATTAATATCTTTTAATAATGATATATTTTCGAATGAATCATTATTTATAAAGTAATCTTTCATTTCTTGATCTTTTGATGAAATATATTTATTAATACTCATTACTAGTTTATTATCATAAATAGGTTTATAGGTTGGCCATGTTTCTTTAGTAAATTCATTACCAGTACTTTTATTTAATATAAAATATCTATTAATTTTATTATATAAATTAAATTGTGGCTGCAAGAAATATTTAATAGTTTTAATAAACTCTCTCTCAAATTGATCATCAATATCTTCTTTATGTAATAATAATTCTTTGATTTGTTTCAATGATGTCTGAAGTTTTCTTTCTATATGTTCTATTAATTTATTATTAATACTTTTATGATTATTAGTTGTAGATATTAATTTCCATGTTTCGTTTTCATCATAATTTAATACATTATATATTTCACTAATATTATCTTTGTAAATATTGCTCGAGATTTGTATATGAATAAATATTAGAAATGAAATTGCTAAAGAATTGTTCAAATCAGTTAGATAATTTTTATAATTTTTGATTATTTTCTTTTTTAGTTTTGGATTATCTTTACCATCTTTACCTTTATATACGTAACTCTTTGAATATTTATTAATATAATTGGATTCATTATATCTGAAATCGGTTAATTTATCATTATCAAAAATCGCCATTATTTCAACAATACCTTCTAAATCATCTGGGAATAATTTTTTACCTAAATATTTCAAAACTCCATTTATATTCTTTTTTATTTCAGTGTTACCTTCTGATGCATTAACAATGACATCTTGTTCTAGTGCTGCAGTAGTATTTACGACTTTTCCATCACTATATCCTTGAAATGATGAAAAATCAACATTATCAATTAAATGACCACAATTTACACAAGTTATATGTCCATCTTCGGATTGCGGACAAAATAATGATTTTAAATTATCATAATATTCGGAATTCTTGTCTATTTTACTAGAATATAAATAATGTTTACATAATACTTGTTCATTAGTTTTACTAGAATATAACCAATTATTATTTTCAGTGAGATTATTCGCTTCTCTACAATATATTTTTATAAATTTAGTTAATAAATAATTTCTCTCGACAATATTTGTATTTCTTAGAATATATTCTCTACATAATTTTATTTTTTCATGTATATTTAATTCTTTTGTTATATATTTTACTTTTTTCAAAGGTTTTATAACTGATTTTAATATTTTTTTATATATTTTTTCATAATTATTTATATTTGATTTTATTAAATCAATTATTTCATTTTTATCTTCTTCTAATAAATCATTAATTTTAATATTATAAAATAATAATAATTTTTCAAAATCTTCAAAATTATATATATATTTTAATATTTTTTTATCGATGCCATTTATAATTGATTTATTATTAGGTAATGCTTTGCTTAATAATTCTGATAATTTATCTAAAGTAATATTATTTTCTAAATCAAATAAATATGCTGATAATTGATTATTATACTTTGCTTTTAATGAATCATTATTAATTTTATTAGATATGAAATCATTTTCTAAAAAACTTTCCCTAAAAGATTTAATTGAATAATTTCTATGAGATAATTTTACATTTTCAAATAAATTAAAATGATTATTTTTTAGATCTAATTGTAATCTATAATTACTCAAATGTTCTGGTATAAATAATAAGCCTGTAATATTAAATTGTTCTGAATTTACATATATATTTTTCTCAGAATTATCTAATGTGAATAGTTCTTCCCTCGATTTTAATAAATCTATTTTATAATTATTAATATTATTTATATTAAACCCTACACATGAATCTTCGAAACATTCTCTAATAATATGTCCTTGATAATTAATAATAAATCCATTTTTATCTAAATTATTAATATAAGAATTATATTTAGTACTAAATAATGATTCTAATGATTTAATATATCCGTTTCCATCGGCATACATTGAATTATATTTATCTACTATTTCTTTATCAACATCAGAAATTATAATATTTTCACTACCAATAATTGCTTCATCGCCTTCTTCATATATTTTTTTCTTTAAAGCAACTATAGGTAATATATAATATGGTAATTCAAAATCATTATTATTAATCATTGATTTAATAAAAGATAATGCATCTGTTCTATCAATATCAGAAATAGATTTATTATCTTTTATTAAATCAAAAAATGAATATGACATATCAGTTATTTTTTTAATTAATAATTCATCATCAAAAATATTATATAAGTTTATAATCTCAGATATAAAATCTTCTTTTATTTCGGTTTCATTATATTTTCTAAATTGCTTATCTACTTTTTCTACATTTAATTTTATTTCATCATCTTTAAATATGTCATCATCTTTCTTTAAAACATCTTCTGGATCTACTTCTTTAATATTTAAAATATCTATAATATTTGTATCATCAGGTAATTTATAAACAATTTGTCCCTCGTCCAAATTGACTAAAATTTTTTGGTCTGATTCATTATTAAGAATAAAATAATTTTCATTTAATTCGGTTATTTCACCTATATAATCTTTAAATTTATCTGATTTTTCTAATATTAATAAATACAACCCTGTAATATATAATTTAGGATTTATTTTATCTGTAATAAGACCACCCAAATCTCCTTGTGTTTCGTTATCTACTTCAAAATCTTTATCTCCGTGATCGCCACCCATATCATAATCTTCTTCATATTGTTTAGATGAATCAAGTGAAGATTGTTCTGATTGGTCGTCCGATTTATCTTGGTTAATTATAATTTCAGCCTCGTGACTTTTATCAGAATTTTCACTCATATTAATATAATATATATCTTATTTTTTTTTAATTAATACTTAAAATTAAAAGTTTAAAATAATATAGAATAAACAATGGAAATTCAAACTTTTATAAATCAAAATAATGACTATCTTGTTAAATTAAAAAATATGGGACTGCAAATTAATACATATAATGTTTTAGGTTTATCTCTAATTAAATATAATGATAAAACAAATTTAAATGAATTTACTAAATTATTCAAATCAATCATTATCAATCAAAAAACTAATAATGTAGTGTGTATTTCACCTATGAAATCAAATAAATCTACTCACACTATTTTATTAGAAAACAATATAGCAATTACTAGAATGTATGATGGTACTATGGTTAATGTATTTTACCATAATAATGAATGGACATTATCTACTAGATCATATATTGGAGCAAAGAATTATTGGAATAAGAATTCTAAGAAATCTTTTAAAGATATGTTTAATGAATGTTTTGATAAATATAATGAATTGAATAAAAATAATTCATATTCATTTGTTCTTCAACATAAAGATAATAGTAATATCACGCCAGTGGAAGAAAATAAAGTAATTCTAGTAGAAGAATATAATTTAGATAATGGTGTACCTAATAAAGTTAATTTAAATGATAATAAATATACATTTAATTATGTTAAAGAATATAAAAATTATCATGAACTAAAAAAAGAAGAATTAGATATTCATAAATATGATAAAGGATATAATATTATCAAAAATGGTTCAAGACATATTTATATTACAGATGATTATAAATATATTTTTGAATTGAAACCAAATCAAAATAATAAATTGTTTATATTCCTTATACTATATAAACAAAGAAATATAAATGAATATTTAAAAGTATATAAAAATGATAAAGAAATATTTGAAGTTTATAAAAATAAATATGAAATTATGAGAAATGAATTATATAGTAATTATTGTAATCATTTTATTAAAAAAGATATTGTTACTAAAGATGTACCATTTCAGTTGAAACCAATTATTTATGAATTGCATGATATTTATAAATCATCTGGTCAAAAAATCAATTATAAATTAATTAATGATTATTTACAAAATATGGATGTAAAAAGATTGACATTTATTATAAATTATTATTAGAGACTCTTAATAATTGTCTCATATATATTTTTTAATTCATCACAACAATCTTTAAAGACTTGAATAATTTTATTTGTTTTTTCTTTTTCTTCTAAATCGTCTGAATTATTCATTGATAATGTGAATAACATACTATTTTCTAATGGATGTGTGCGTTTATATCCACACATATTTAATACAGAACCATCTATAATTAATTTATTAGAAATATGAGCTTGAATTATAGATCCCAATGTATCATCAAATCCATGCCATTCAACTTTGTCTGTAATTACAGGAGGCATATCAATTAACATATTAATTACGTTATTTTTAACACCTTTATTATAAGTGAATTTAATATATGGGACATCCTCACCTTCTACAATTTTATCTAAAAATTCAGTGAATCCTTCTAAAGATTCAATAATGATTTCATTTGCTCTAATGAATAATTCTTTAGGGTTCAGATAATGTTGTGATTCAATATCAAAATTATAATAATATGGTTCTCCATTTTGGTCTCTGTGATAATATCTAGGTCCTTGAGAAATTTCAAAATCTTTTTTAAATTCTTCGATATTTTCTGGATTTTTCAAAGAAATTTTTTCTTGTAGAACTTTTTCTACTAAGTCGCTATTAATTTTAAATGAATATGCAGCGCAACACACAGATTGCCAACGGGCATCTTCTTTTGCTATAGATACTGAAGGAGTTCCATACAAAACTAACTTTTGAATATTATCATCTGAGTTTGTAGATTTAGTCTCGGTGATTATTGAATAATATTTATCTTGAAAAGGTCTAAATATATCTTTTTTAACTTGCGGAGAGACTTCTTTTGAATAATTATCTCTATCAACAGTTTTAATTAATCCGGCTTGATAATCTGCACTTTTCATGATAGTAGAATCTAACTCATATATTTTAAAGTCATTTGCTGTAATTAAGGTGACGGGGTCCGAATTATTATGTACAAAATCTAATACAAATAGATATTTTAATGGATTATCTTCAATTAATTTTGAATCTAAATATAATGGAATTAATCCAATACGATCTAAAATAAATTCATTATGTAAGGAAGTGTTATTAACTTCTATTTTAATATCTGGATTTTCATAGCTAGTTCTAAATGCATAAGTTTCTATAGAGGATAATAGTGTTCTACGAATAGCATTTATAATAGTTTTATCTAAACCATATTCTTCATTACCTTTAATATCTAATTCAAGTCTATTATCAATAGAGGTTTCTTTTTGAACGATTTCACAATTAAAGTCTGACATTTATATAATATAATTATATTTTTTAAATAAATTTCAAATTTATGTTTATTATATAAATTAAAAATATTTAATTATAAATAATGGATATTTATATTAGTAAAAAATGTAAACATTGTAAAAAATTATTAGTTGTATTTTATAATAATAAATATTTAATACAATATTTTAATATTATTGATGTTGAATCTGTACAAATTCCTAATTTTATTACTTCTGTACCTACTTTAGTATATAATGATGAATTATATTTTGATGAAAGAATGTATAACTTAATTGATAATGTCAATCAACATCATCTAAAAAAAATTTCTGACCATTCTAATATGGAACCGCCAATGATAAACCGACAACCTTCTACTATCCAGCCACCTGCGGGTACACAATCCCAGAGTAATATGATGGACGGATCCAGAACACCTAATTTAAATCCTGAAAGACAAACGCCTACATTGAATAGAGGGGGAAAACCTAATCCGTCTCAAAACAAGCCTGGCGAAGATAATGAAATAATGGGGGTGTGCATGGGTGAAGATTGTTTATATGAAAATATCAATGATGATGATGGTGGCTCGAATAATAGTTTAATGGGTGGATATTGTTTTTTAGATGATGGATATAGTGAAAAGAAACCCGAGCCCTCAAATAGTTCTTCATCTGGTGAAAAATCAAATAGGTTTGATGATAATGCGTATGAACAAATGATGAAAAGTAGAGGGAATATATAATTCGCGTATAATTTTTATATATTTATTATTTAATATATAAAATGGATCTTGATAATAAAACATTAATTTTATTTAAAAGTTTTATATCTGATATTTGTAAAGTATTCCCTGAGCATAAAGAATGTATCGATACAAATTATTCTTATATTTTTAAATCAAATGAAATTATAATAGATGAAAATGAAACAATTTCTGAATTTTTAAGAAATATAGATGAAAATAGTAATGGTATTTCTAATAAAAGCATCGATATATTTACAGAAGAACTATTTTTAATCAAAGATATTTCTATGAAATCAATTTGGTATTCAGATATTAGTGATAAAACTAAAGAAAATATTTGGAAATATTTACAAGGATTTTGTGTTATAAATATTTCAAGAAATTCTAATGATAAAATTAATGAAGTTTTAAAATCAATTGAATCTAATGAAAAAGTCACAGATAAACAAACTGTAAAAGAAATTAAGAAAATTAAAAAAATTAATGAAAATCTAAAAAACAGTGATAATATAGATGACAAAGATAATAAAGAAAAAAATGATATAGAAGATTTAGTAGATAATACATCTATTGGTAATTTAGCGAAAGAAATTACAGAAAATATGGGATTCAAAGATGGTTCCGAACCAGATATATCAGATTTAATGAAACCTGAAAATATGATGAATATGTTTCAGACAATTAATACTACATTAAATGATAAAATTAATAATAAAGAATTAGATATGAATAATCTATTTGGAGAAGCATCCGGCCTAATGAATAATAATGATATGATGAAAGGTATGATGGGTATGATTAGTGGCATGGCTAATAGTGGTGAAAATAGCGGCGGTCCCGATTTAAGTAGTATGATGAGCATGTTTCAAAATATGCAGCCACCGAATACACAACCGAATAATCAATCAAATAATCAACAAAGGCCCCGCCAATCATCTAATAATTCTACAGGTCCACATGATCCTGAAATAGTAAAAGAACGTTTGAGAAATAAATTAAATAAGAAATAAATAATTTATATTTTTTTTAATAATTATATATATATATATATGGATAATTTTTGGTTAAATGATTTATCGATAATATTTAATAAAAATCATTTTTTAGAGGTAATACCTTTTACTAATATGAAATTTAATGATAAATTAAATGCTATATTTAGAATATCTATTTATTATTTTATTATAATGACATTAATAAAAAAGAATTTAAATAATATTTTCATTCCAATAGTTGTAGGTATTATTACAGTATTTTTATATAAAAATTATAGGAGCGTCCATAGATTAAGTGAATCGAACTTGAGCGGGATGGAGTCAAGTAATTCTATTATAAGTTCTAATAATAACAGTGGCGTATCCGGTTGTAAAATACCTACTAAGGATAATCCATTTATGAATCCTACATTTTTAGATTATGGAGTCGGTGATTTACAACAATCTTGTTCATCTTATAATAATAGTGTAATTAGAGATTTGGAAAAAGTATACTATAATGAAGGATTATATGGAGATAATTTTGATATATATGGTAAAGAACATAGTGCCAGACAATTTCACACAATGCCCGTAAATTCTATTGTAAATGATCAAGGTTCATTTGCCGAGTGGTGCTATAAGAGTCCAGCCACATGCAAAGAAGGTAATGGAATTCAATGTAATATGAATTTACCAAGTGCTCAAGATGTTTCTGGCGGGCCAGGTAATAAGTAATTGATATTAAATTAATTTATTAATATAAAAAAATATATTTTATAAGTATATAAATGTCTAGTTATAATAATTTTAATGAAGTTGATTCTAAATTTCAAGAGCAAGAATGTTCAAAACAAGATGTAAATAAAAGTAAATTTTCACTATTTAATCAAACAAATTTAAGATTTGATGGCGGTACCACCACTATCGATAATGAACAAAGATTAGGTCCGGGCAGAAGAGAATTAGATAATATGTATGGATGCGAGTGCGGTTTAGAATCTGCTAGAGATTTACAATTATCTCAGCCTGCAATAAGTTTTAATGCTGGCGCAGGATATATGGGTGAACGAGGTTGTTTGATTGATAATGATTCGGCATTGCGTTCTGATTTACTTACAAATAAAAATTATAGAAATCAATTGCCGCAAGAATATAATGCAGGATTCTTTGGTAAAGGTTCATTTGATGTTGATACTGAATCCGTTATACAAGGTGGTAATTTAACTAGTCATGGTGATAAATCTTGTAATGTATTATCAGGTGTTTCTATTGGTAATTACTTCACCCCAATGATTCCAAGATTATCTAAAGAGGTTCAAAACTCTATTCATATTATTCCTGAAGATAATGCCAAAGAGTGGGTGAGAGGAGGTGTTAATTCTAGAGATATTTTTAAACAATTGGATTATAAACAAAGGTGTAATTATAAAGATTCGAATAATAATAATAATACAAATAATAATTTAAACGCTGTAAATTAAATGTTTATATATAATATAATATGAACGATTTATATTTAAAACAGGAATGTGAACAAATGTCACAAATAAATAGAGAATCACTTGGTACAGGGTTATATATGTTAGATATATCTAAAAAAATGAATAGTGTGGCATATCCATGGGCTCCCACAGTTAGGTTACAAAAAATGGGAGTATCTATTAATAAAAATATGTCATTAGTAGATACCGAATCAGACTTGAAAAATATAGTCAATGTAAATAGCAATGATCCCACTAAAAAATATATACCCGACCCAGATAAGAAAGTAGAATATCAGGATTTACCTGATGGGTTTTTCCATGAGGAAAGTACATTATTAACTAATCCTCCGAGCGAATTAAGAGGTTTAGCAAAAAATAGATTTTATCAATTACATAAAGATCCTCAAAAGTATGCAGTCGAACCGTTCTCTCGAATTGGTTCTGATACATATCAAGATATTATGGACAATGAAAAAGATTGTTAATTATATTCAATTGTTTTTTTTTTATTTTTTTTTAAATATTATTATATACTATAATAATATGGAAGCAACTATTTTATTAGGAATATTAGGTGCGGGATATTTATTTAACAAAAATAATAGTAAGGGTGGCGGAGATAATTCTATTAACAATGATTTACCAGGACAAAATAATACATATACAACTGATTATTTCCATGAATCTCAACAGAATAAAGAACATTCAAATAATTTAAGAGATAAGTATGAAAAAGTAAAAATACCCGGGGCAAAAAATATTAATTTCCAAAATATAGAAGAATATTTAAATTCGGAAGATAATGGAAATTCAGAAGGGAAAGATTATATTTATAGCAGTTCGGCTGGTTCCAAAATAGATAAAAATGATTTCTTGTTAAATGATCAAGGTATTAAAATGGAACCATTTTTCGCGAAGGCACCCCCCAATATTAATTTAAATGATAATAGACATTTATCAAGACATCAGGGTGGTAGCGATTATAATATTAGAAAAAAAGAGCAAAGCCCCTTCTTTGAAAACTATAAACAACAAAATGTCCACGGCCAACAACCTTATTCTGACGAAATGAAAAATAAAATGTACGTCTCCAATAGTATGACCAATGTATTACCATTTGAACAAGTTCAAGTATCACAGATAGATGAAAAAAATCCTGCTAATATCGATGTCGGCCGACAATTCGCCCAAAGAAATAATGTTGATAATACAAGAACATTAAATAATCAAAAACAATCATATGATGGACGAATATTACCAGGCAAAGGTGAACAAAAATTAGGCAAAATTGGTCAAGTATTTAAGCACACTCCTGAAAATGATTATTTTAATTCACCTGATAAATGGTTAACGACTACTGGTGCTTATATTGCTAAATCAGAACGGCCCGAACAAATTATCCCTAATACTAATAGACAATTTTTTAATAAGGGTGAATTCGGTATTGCTACTGGTGGTGACCATGAAGCACCTCAATATAGATCTAAATATGCTGTCTCATCCAGACAGAATTTTGCTACGGACAGTATGAGAAATGCCGGGACAGATATTCAACAATCTAATAACGATGATATTAAAGATTCATATCAAATGTATCCGAATGAGAGAGATGTTACAACTCTTAGAACATATGATAGTAATATTTCTACAGAAGTTAAAGATTTCACATTAGGTTTAATGGATGGTGTTAAGAAAACTATTAAACAAACTACTATTGATTCTAAAAATAATGGATATATTAATGGCGGTATGGATCTGCCTACTGAGAGATTATATGATGAAATCAAGAAAACTAAGAAACAGTTCACATCATCAGACCAAAACTATATGGGTGTAGGGGGGACAGAAGTAGGACAACCTACTAATCATGAAAGTTATAATAATGCAGAAACTAATGCAACCAAAGAAATTATTGCTCAAGGGAGGTATCCTGTCCCCGAAGGTGATAAATATTATAATAGTAAAGAAACTTATAATATTGAAGTTAAGAAAACTGAATCGGATTATTATAATCATAGACAAACTCATTTTGATAGAATGAATCCTGAATATCTTGAAAAAGATACTTGTGAATTTACACACTTTAAAGATAAATTAGATGATAGATCTATCGCCGGAAGAACCACGGACCCTACCTTATTAGCAGCATTTAAAAATAATCCATATACGCAATCTTTAGAATCTTTTGCTTACTAAAAATAAAAATATTTAATAGTATATATATGGATAGTGATTTATTAATTAAATGCTTCATAGCATTTTGTATTGTTGCAATAGTATGTAATTTAATATATAGTTCGAAGTTATGTAATAAAGAATTAGTTGAAGGGCAGGAACGTAATGCTTCCTCGACCGGAGAATGCTCAAAAAATCCATCTGCGAGCGGCGATAGGGCGGACGGGTTCACAGACGAGTCATGCAAAGCGAAGACGAGTAAGGAGTTGTGTGAGCCGGCTGGCGAAGATGGCCATCAGTTATGCAAATGGACGCCTCGCGCAGCAGCACCCCAAAACAGCAGCCCAAATCAATTAAATAACATAATGCATGATCTTAATGAAAACATATTTAACAAATCCATACAGGACACACTTTCGTATGTCCTAGATAAAATGCCGGGCACAGCAAACGCCCCATTGCCACAATCAATTAAAGCTACTACAACTTTTGATCAATTTGGGGATAATGAAGATTCATTAAATTTCTTGGAAATGATTGTTCAAAAAATTTTAGACATGGATGATTCAGCCTTTATGACCTTTGTAGAGAATCTGTATGCTGACCCAGGATCTTATTGTAGTAATGATATAAATGAATATATTATTTCAATTATATTATTACAATATAATAAAATAAACAAGGAAAAGAAAGACTCCTATATAAATATATCTAATAGATTATCTAGATACATACCAGACATATTAGAAAAAGTACAAAATGTGAATAGGACTTGCGAGGGCGGGGATATATCAGCAAGATCTAATATTATGGATGTAATGTTTTATAGGTTATTCAAAAATAATAATACAATTATTAATATAGGTTCGTTAGATGCATTAGTTAATGAATTAAATAAATTAGATAAAGTATATGGCGTTGTTATATTATTATGTATTACTTATATTATAGTAAAGATTTTCGGCATGTTTAATATGAAATTAGAAGTTTAAATATATTATTTATTATTGTACTCACACCCCTTACTTTCACTATATTTTTTTTTAGCTGTATCCAATACATTTTTATCCAATATATTTTTATCATTTATGATGGTATAATTTAATTGCATGTTATCTATTATTGGAATCATTATAATACCATTTTTAATATATATTTTTTTTAACATATAATATATATAATGAAATATCAAAGTCTTTTTATTTTAGTTATTATAATATTTTTTAATTTATTACTTTTAAATATCTTTAGATTACAAAATGAAATATATAATATTAAATTTAATGATAAACCTTTATCCGGTCTATTAGATGAAAATATAGAAACATATGGGGTTGCAGATCCAGATCCAAATGTCAATAAAAAATTAAATGAAATAGCTAATTTAGTCCCTATAGATGTTAATAAATTAGAAAAATCTAAAGACGTATTATTACCTAAATATAAACAGATAAAACATATTTAAGTATAATTTTACATTTATAATTGAACATTAAAATGGATTCCCTTTTAAAACAAAATATTGATAAAAATAAATTTAATGTCTTTATACGTGATTTATCATCTAATTTGAATACAAATCTTAAACATATTATAGAAGATACTGTTAAAGTATCTCGTCAAGGAGATATAAAAAATTCCACCAGAAAAGGAAAAAAACCAGTAATAAAAAAAGCAGATATAATTCGTGCCGAAGTATTAAAGAAAAAACAAAAACAAATCGTAAATGACGACCTAAATAGGTTAGAATTTTTATTTAATAATAAGGATATCAACAACCCATTCAAATCCTTAGAAAAATTAAAATCCAACGAAGGGATTCAAAAAATGAAGTATATGCTATTAGAATACTATTGGAATAATAATAAAAAAACAAATATGGATTTTATTATTTCATTATATTATCAATTAAAAGATCTCGACAATACTAATTTTAAAGAATTATTAGAAAATATTGGAAGAAAATTAGAAAATTATGAATACAAACTTTATATGATGAAAGAACTAGGATATCTGTTACCACCATTAAACTTTTGGGATACCCCTGAAAAAAAACTAGATGATTGGCAAAAAGAAGTTATTAATATAGTTAATAATAAACAATCATGTATTGTTAAAGCACCTACATCGGCTGGGAAAACTTGGATTGCTATGA
>Ga0206128_1001205_pt1 | contig 26811 bp, 26 predicted proteins | sample Helgoland_Spring_7_FD_148601 | JGI IMG/M metagenome (GOLD analysis project Ga0206128, IMG submission 148601) | Pelagic subsurface seawater microbial communities from Kabeltonne, Helgoland, North Sea - Helgoland_Spring_Bloom_20160426_1 | ecosystem: Environmental > Aquatic > Marine > Epipelagic ... | reverse complement strand
GGTATTGTCGGTCGATGTTTCAGTGACCCCTCCTGTTTTACTAAACAATGAAGATATTGAATATGACCCATCTGGAGATGCCGATGACGGGCTATGGGATGTCGGAGGTTAATTCAGTTGGGAACATTTCATATGACATCAACGGTTTACAGGTGGGTTATTTTCTTTGGGTTGCTGCTACAGCCGCTTCATGGCGGTGATGCCGCGGCAGGTCCCGAATCAGAGGCTCGTCCTGAAGGTCTGCCACCGGCTTTTCGCCATATCGGTAACTATCAGCTCAATTCAAAGTTCAGAGTGGAGCGTGGTGAGGGTACCCCCGTAGTTATCTCACCTCTGTATTACCAAGTGTTCACGGATGGTATAGATCTGCGTTTGTATTACAGTGTCTCGGGCGAAAATCACTTCACCACATACCAAATTTATCGATCAGATGGTATAGGCGTATCTCGCAAATCCGGTGAAATTGATTTGATAGCAGGAGTTCAGGCTTTGAATACAAGTGGTGAAATGATTCGCCAGATTAGTATTACCCGCAACAGCTTTACGATGGTTAAAATACCGCCTCGGTCGCACCGCGTCATTATCACTCGTGCTTTTGCCATGAGTAATGTTGATGCATTAACAGACAAACCATGACTGTGGAGCCATGATGCAGGGGATGCAAGGGCTTTACTTAACCTTAGCGCATAAAATTCAATGAATAGAATTAGCCTCTCAATCACCATGATGACAATAGGTATCATCATTGGTATTACAGCCACTCATTTCAAACACGTTCATGAAATGGCTAATGACGATTCAGCTACTCAGGATATTCTCAAACAGAGCTTAGTTGAAAATCATCCAGATGCGCTCAAGAGCCTGAAGTATGACATTAAGCGAGTTTCTTCCAGTGGGAAGGGGGAGGGTGTTGTGATAGATCCCAATCTGACGGAACCAAACAAAAAGACGCAAAGTGCACAGTCTCCAGATGAGGTTCTTTTGGAGATACTAGTAGCTATCCGCAATGAACAGAAGGCGCTCAGGGCGCAAATTTCGGAGAGTAATCGTGATATTGATGAGCTCACGTTTAGAGTGGATACTCATAGTGAATCCTTTAAGCCTCTTGACACCCTGGAGGATCGGCCGCGAGTTATCGATCAGGCTCAAGAAAACTCAGATCTAGGTAAAGGTGAGCTATTGCCGCTCAAGCCATAGCATTTTCCTTAGTTCTGAGATGGGTTGTATTTAGGATGTATTTCCCTAATTACTACCATCCAGTTCATCATGTTGATGGGAGGTAATGCTGCCGGGTGATCGATAGTTTTCAAATTGGCAACAATGTTTTCTGGGATAACTTGATCCGCATAACCTGTTTTCAGGTCAGCAATGCGTATAGGCTCAGTATTTCCCTTGGCTATTGAACCAAGTTGCCCATCAATATCAATTTTGAGGGCAATGCCGCTGTCGCCAAATCGTTTTTCGGGAGCAAAAAATGATACTGGAGGGTAAAACTGTTCACCGGCCGGAACGATAACACCAGGCGGTGTGGTTGTTGACGTAATATTGACATCGTCGGTAAAGATAAGACGCATATTGGTTACCAATGAAAATCCATCAGTGAACGCGGTTAAGTCCTTGGCTTCTAAGAGCATTACTGCCAAGTCGCCAACGTCACTTGGGAAAGGTGGCTTGGCAATTTCTAGATTGTTGACGTGGTCGACATTCACAGAAATGGAGTTATTGGTGTCAAAGTATCCACCATTGTTGCTTGCTAGCCAAGTAGCAAGACGCTCAGGGTAAATGGCAATACAAGGTCGACTTGAATAGGATTTATCGACGTGGAAGGGGAATGTGTCCCCGCCCAGAGCTAAAAGATCTGGCCAAAGTTCTTCTTCTGGATTCAAAGGGTCTGGGTTTTTGCTGAAAATCACAGTGTCTATGTAGCGAAATCCGACAATACCGTCATTAGGATCATCTTTCAAATAGCTGAATCGAATGGCTGTGGGTGTCTGATCGCTAGAGGATATAACCTCGATGACATCAAGCCGCATGCCACATTGTTTTGCACCGATACTGTAGTAGTCCCATGAGGTGGGAGATACGGCATTGCTACTATTACTATCCTCATCCGGATCACCTGTGTAGCGATCATAGAATTCAAGTCCGCGGTTGATGGGGACCTTCATCCGGATCACCTGTGTAGCGATCATAGAATTCAAGTCCGCGGTTGATGGGGACAAAGGAAACCCGTCCGCCATCGGACGAAGAGGAGATAGGGAAAACCTTACCCTCGGTTTCAGATAACTCACGCGTGTTGCTGACGAAGGGGTTGCTTCCAGTCACGCCGCCGGTGGTTGTGCCATTGACGGTGGTGCTGGTAGAAACTTCCACACCCTTTCGAGCTGAAATGGCATCTGTTGAAAAAGCACCTTCTGTTTTTACTTTTTCTGCAAAGATACTTCCACGAAGACTGACATTAGACCACTCAGTGCCATCACTGTGCGCACCAAATGTGGTGAATGCTGATGCGCTAATAGGGAGTTGAGATGGGATTTCATATAGCGAAACCAGATATTTTTTCTTTCTTGTGATGACATTAGTCTTTGATGCGTCTTGATCAGCAAAAGATAACTCAAAAGCCCACCAGTTGTGTTTCGCTATAAAGGTGCCGTCATTTTGATAATTAAAGTGCAACTCCGGAGCGTCTATTAAGTTATATAATGGGAAATCACTTACCGATGCCTGTACCCACCCGCTGGCCGAGGGGCCATATTTTTTGTCTAAAGATACAATGGGATAAAGAGAATCATCGATTTTCTCAGAGCTGCTGCATTCGAGGGGAGGGGGGAAATCTGTGCTAGCGGATATATTAGTGCCTGAGGTGATGGCGTCGGGATCTGTCGTTCCGCCTGCCAGTGCGCTGATAATAGCGCCAAGCTCGAGGTTAGAGTCGCTGTTATTGCCACTACGGACATTGCTTATGCCGAGAGAGAGGGCGACTCCGGGAGCCAGCGCTTGGCGAGAATTCGACATGACAAGCGCATCCTCGATAATATTTTTCCATTGAAGTGATTCTTTGTTTTTAGAATCATCCTGCATACAGAGGATTGCTCTGTTGGGGATGATGTTGGTCAATGCTCGTAGAAACGCATCTTCACGCTGTTGGTAGTCATTTTTGAGCAGATTATTTTTTTGTACAGCATGTGCATCCACTGTATTTCTATACATGGAGATGAGCATGATTAATAAGGCAATGCCTATTGAGGTGACCACCAGTAATGAGGCGAAACCCGGACTGCTTTTGTGTGTCCGGTTGGCTGGTTTGGTCATGAATCGTTTCATCGTAGTGTTGTGCTTGAGTAGGTGATTTCTTCACCATTGGGGCCAGTGAGCTTGGTGCGTAACACCCCATTTTCGACATAAAAAACGGCATCTTCGATTCGATTACTGATACTCCAAGCGGGTGCCGCTACCGCTAACTCTGCCATGCTTTCGAGGTGATAGTAGTTTAGCTTCTTCGTATCACCATCATATGCGATGACGCCAAAGCTGCTGTCTGATGGTGAGGCCGGATCTTGGAATTTTAGTGCGATGACTTTACCGTCAGCTATTACGGCATTACTGCTTTCCTTGGCATCTGTGAGAGATCCATACATGCGGAAGAAGTTGGCTCTGGGGATAATACGGTTGAGGGTATTGTTAATCTGGGGGGCTTCACTGATAAGGAAATTTTGAGTTTGGAGTATTTTGTAGGATGCTAATTGGCTATTAAAAAGAGTCAGTGTAATCGTAGCGACCATCAACCCAACGAGTATGGTCACCGTCATCTCAACGAGGGTGAAGCCAGATCTTTGCCTATACGTTTGATAGTTCATGATTATTGTGTGCGTATAATCGTTCGGGATTTCACATATTCTTTATCTCCAATACTATAGGAAAGGTGTGACTGCACCTGCCACGTTTGCATTTCTGTAGGGTTTGTCGCCTCCGTTCCAGCGCCTCCGTGTTCAGGGAGATTGTTGTTGTCCGGTATGCGGGTGCGGGTGACTTCAGCCATGATGGGTCGGCCTCCAGGGAACTTGCCAATTTCAACTTCAGTGCTGATATATGTGTCTACCGGCCATGGAGATTCGATACTCGTGAGTTGTTCAAAGCTAATACGCTGCGCATAGGCTTCTTCATAAGTAAGATAAGCATCCGACATGTTTTGTTGAATGATCCATTGTCGGGGAGCCATGATATCAAGGCTGCCTTTAAAGACAACCAGACCAATACTGGTCAGTAGCCCAAGCGCAAGGGCAAGCTCGACGAGCATGCTGCCTCGGCAGAGCCGTTTTTGAAAGCAGAGCCGTTTTTGAAAGCAGAGCCGTTGGCGAAAACCTAGATTTTTTGCTGCTGGTGAAGCCGTAGCGTTTCCGTGCTTGCTATGTCCTAGTTGCTCCTTATTTTGAAATTCGCTATGTTCAACGCAATGTCTGGTTTGACCAAATTTTTTATTTGCTGCCTGATCGTCAGTGGAGTTGCTAGTAAGTCTAATGGGCAGGCGCTGCTTGCCCCTCCCTTTGGATTGCAGTGGGGTGACACACCGGACAAGATTTTGGATTGGGCTGCTGATAAGAAGCTTAATGTTACCGTGAAAATACCGGGAGCGTCTCCTGAATTGAGAATTATTCGTGTTGAATCCGCCAGTGGTCCTCTGCCTCAGCACCAAGCCTATGCGCTGGAGACAAGGTATCATCATGGTAAGTTGTTTGAGGTGACGGTTCATTATGGTGCCCCTGGCATTGATCCCAAACGTATGGAGGCTGATTTTAATGAGTTGAAGTCAGCCCTGACGAATAAACATGGTATCCTCAGCCCTAATAATAAACAGGATAAAAACGAGGGGGGATTCATCAGGAAGTCAGTTTCTTATCATGTAGAACCAGTAAAGGGCTTGATGCTGTTGTTGGTTTTTTCTCAGCTAGAGGATACAGTAAGAGGCAAACATTCAGCACGGTTTTCTCTTATCTATCGCAATCAGAATATTATTCCGAAGTAGTAGCGCTTCCTACGAATTCGATCTTACGATCAACATCAAAGCTAAATGCAAGAAGCCGCTCAGGCTGACCATTGTTAAAGGGGGTTATGGTAGACACCTCGATGGTATAAGTTCCGTCTTCAGTAATATAACCATCCCAATTGCTTATTGCTATTGTATCACAGAGTGGAATGTCCTGATTGATTGTGATCTGTCTTGAAGTGTACACTGGAACTTGTGCTGGTGCATTAATTGCGGCCGGGTCGCCTTTGTATATGGTGACGTAGGTTGTGCTATTAGGGTAAAGGTCCCAGAATTTGACCTGAAGATCCGGCATCGACCGAGTGATTCTATCGCCATCCTTCAATACGCCATCTACTATGGTTGCTTGAGCAAGTGGCCAGATTTGAATGGATTTCTGCCCTACGGTTTTCCATATAATTTCGCCATTGGCGTCTATACCGGATTGGGCATGAATTTTATAAGTCTCTTTGCCCCTCACAGAACTCAGTTCTGTATAGGGAAACTCGTCAGGGGATGCTGTGACCGGGAGAATATTGGCGCTGAGGCCATCCAGCGTCAATGTGTTGAAGTTTGTTTGTGAGATTCCATCTGTCGTCATTTGGAGAGTTATAAGGGCAGTGTTACCGAGGCCATCATCAAGGGGCAGATCATCGGTCGTATCTGCATCCAGATGAATACCATGAGACTCGCTATCTTCCTCATAGTCGTAACTCGCAGAAAGCCCCATATTAAGTGGATTCCACCCAAGCTGAGGAACCTCACTCATAGATTGTGCCTCTGCCCAATTTTGGTTCCATGATTTGACGGTAACGGTGTAGGGTTGGTCTGCACGGGTGCGTGTTGGGGAGTAGGGGTCAGCGCTGGTGATTAGTAGATCTGCACTGGCAACGTAATTTCCAATAAACTTCTCGTCTAGGAGCACGGGTGCACCATCGGGATCGTTCAGGCCTTGAACATACAAATAAAACGTAGATCCGTATTCGCCGATGGCAAGCACGGCTTGGTGATCTCCCGTCGAGCTTTTGTTTTCCGTAAGTAGATCGTCATTTTCGATGTAGACATCGGTTGAGCTTATATCTTCTCCTTCAGGGCCTTGTACGACCTGCTTGATGAAGAAGGTCACCGTGGCCTGGCTTGTGACAATGCTTGTCATTAGTATCCCAAAGACTATCGAGCATGGTTTGATTAGATTTAATATGTTCATAATAGATGATTGTTTGTTTTAGTTAATAATTGCTTCGGGGAGGAGCGGATTATGGCAGGGGGAAAATGGATTATGAGAGGAGCGGATTATTTTTTTTCCTTAACCTCCGCAGAAGAATCATCGGTTTTGGATGAGAGCACCGAGATTGGATTTTGGCGATAGGTTGCGATAACTGTGCGGTTAAGCTTGGTAAACTCTTCAATTTTGCGGGCGGGAATGGGCTTCTTTCCTGTCGCTTGGTCGAGTGTGACCTCGAATGTATATATCCAATCTTGATTTTTAACGAGGAAGTCCGGCCAAAAGCGGAATTTTCCAGATGGAATCTCGACGACATTGGACTGATTCTTACTTGGCTGGTAAATGATGCTGTTCAGGGGTAATACTGTATGTAGCCCGCCGTTGGATAGGATGAGGGCATTTTGGTATACGTGAGCAAGTTTGGGCTTGGATTTGCCTGTTTGTTCGCCCCCCTTCACCTGTGCGTGAAGAGAGGCGCAACAAAATAATGTCATTGTCAGGAAGCATAGAGCAGAACGAAGTCCAGAATGTTCAGAGATCATGAGCTTGTGTTTGGCTATCTTGTTGTATGTAAATAGTATCACGATGATATCAGCACTTGTTGAGCTCTAGAGACAATAGCTCAGGCTTACTTATTGTTGCCTTTGCCGTTGTTCGTTTTCGTCTTGCCTGCGTTGGGTGCTTGCTGCTGAGAGCTGATGGTCTCATTACCGACACTGGGGCTGCTATCATTGCCTCTGACGTGGATATGAGCATTCCACTTGAGATGTGGTTTGTCGTCGGCATTGGCATAAGCAGTTGTCTCCAGGTCGCCTGAGGCTGTGGGACAGGGCACCACACAACCTACGAGGCTGATAGAGCCAAACGCGGATGCGCTATGCACGAAATTAAAACGGATGGTCACAAGGCTACCATTTTCAGGCGCGGGACCGAATTTTTGTTCCACAAAGTTGTGTACGCCGTCTTCCTTTGGCACTTTCCGCACCTCGGGAATTTTCACATCACAAATTTTACGGTATGCAACATTTAGATTATCCGTTGCCGTTATTTCCACTAAGTTTCCGGGGCTACTCGCATCCATAGTTGTGAGGTTAGATTGGACGCCTGTGATTTCGTAGGACTCACCTTTAGCTAGACTGATTTGGAACGTGTGCACAGCATGACTAGCGTGTTGTGTTTGGGATTGGGGACTTGCGCTGCCGGGTACGGTGAGCACACATCCTCTGCCTGCTTGAGCAGCAGCGATGCCAAATGCCAGAGTGGCAAGTATGGCGATGGTTGTTTTTTTTGTTTTCATGTTGTTGTTGTTGTTTGTTAACCTTTGGGGGGTTGGGTTTAGTTTGTATTTACGTGGAGGGCAGGAAATTAGAGGGAAAGGATTGTAATGTTAGTAGGTTTTGTAGACGGAATCTATAGAGGATGTGGTGATGCTGTTATTATTGCCATTGGGTCCATGGCCCATCTGGTATTTCAGCCTGCTCGACAAATTTCCAGGCAACACGATAGCCACTGCGTATGCCTAGAAAATCTCGAACAGCAGGGCTCACTTCGATGCCTGCGTTGCTATTTGGATTGGGCTTCGGAGCATTGCCCTTGAAAACGTATTGCCAGTCATCGTTATGGTAGGGGCCGACATCTTCCCACTGTGCATAACATACCTTGCCGCGGTAGTGGATGGTGAGCCACTTTCCTTTGCATGTTGAAGACCAGCCTCCTTTGTAAGATTTCCAATACCAGGGAACGATTTTTGAGGCTTGGGCCCCAGGGCTGCTTTCTGGAGCCAGATCATCGTAGGGGAGGGCTATATAAAAAGGGTTCATGCGTGGTGCAAACGCCGCTGGCTGGAAGCCGGAACGGTTTGAGGGTTCATCAACTCCACCATAATTGATTTCCCAGTTTGAATCCCACGCGCTCATCTCATTCGAAGTGGGATTACGCTCACTGATTTTTTCTCCCACCCAGAATACGGTGGCAGTGATACCTCTGCGCCAACGATGAGTGGTATCTTCCCAAGGAACAGGATCTTCTAGGACCAACCTTGCTTTTGGTGGTACTTGAAATGGACAAATAATGTCTGGGATAGCGCGACGCCTGTCGGCCAGGTAATCAGCATGCTGCTGCTCGATGTGTGATGCAAATGCCATCTCACCATCTAAGGAGATATATTCAGCCTGTGTTTCCTGCACGAGGAAACACAAGACGATCGCCGAGAGTAGGCCCGTTTGTTGCATATACTAGTCTGTAAGGGTGATACAAAAACTGCAGGTTCACTTTAAAGTGGAACGAGCGAATTTTGTGAGGATCAGACGAAACAATAATTATCCACTTGGCTAAGTTGCTAAACGCCTGATCTTCAATTAAGTAATTGTTAGTTATGATGACATTATATCTTGCATATCCAAGCTTTTTTTTTGCTATAACCGCACTAAAATAGAGCTCTTTTTTTAAAATAAAGAGGCAAAAAAGGACCGAGAAGCTTATTTTCAAAAAATTAAGGCGAAATGGGTGCTTGGCAGCACAAAATAGCAGATTAGCTAAAAGCCCTCTCTCGATGCACCATGCAATCGCAGATTCTTGCGCAGCAAATGAGAAGGGGGAAAGTGAATGCGATTAGACGTTAAATCGGAATTCGATAACATCGCCGTCTTTCACTTCGTATTCTTTGCCCTCGATGCGGAGTTTGCCGACATCACGGGCGGCGGCTTTGGAGCCGGCTGCGACGAGGTCATCGTAGGCGACGACTTCTGCGGCGATAAAGCCTCGCTCGAAGTCACCATGGATAACGCCGGCAGCGGCAGGGGCTTTGTCACCGTGGTGAATGGTCCAGGCGCGAGTTTCTTTTTCGCCACTGGTGATATAAGTACGAAGGCCTAGGAGATGGTAAACGGCACGAATCAGGGTGGAGACACCCGAGTCGGTAATGCCCATGTCAGAGAGAAATTCGATGGCTTCCTCGGGGTCGAGTTCAACGAGCTCTTCCTCGATGCGTGCAGAGATGACGGCGGCTTCGGCATCGTGTGATGCTGCGGCGTATTCGCGCACCTTGGCAACCATGGCATGGCTGTCTGGATCTTTTTGAGCATCGGCGAGCTCGTCCTCTGCGACGTTGCAGGCAAAAATGGTGCGTTTAGAGGAAAGCAGGAAAAACTCGCGCAAGGTAAGTTGCTCATCCTTGCTGAGCTCGAGGGTGAGAGCGGGTTTGCCAGAATCCAGATGAGGAAGGAGTTTTTCAATGAGTTCGACTTCCTTCTTGGACTCCTTGTCGCCGCTTTTGGCTTTTTTGGCACGGGAGCTTTTCCGTTTTTCCAAGGCGGCCATGTCTGAGAGAATCAGCTCTGAGTTAATGATTTCAATATCACGGATGGGATCAACACTGCCGAGCTCGTGGATAATGTCATCGTTATCGAAGCAGCGCACAACCTGGACGATGGCATCGACCTCCCGAATGGTGGCGAGGAATTTGTTGCCGAGGCCGGCACCCTCGGAGGCTCCTTCGACGAGGCCAGCGATATCAACGAATTCGATCGCTGTAGGGATGATTTTCTGGGTTTTGCTTATTTTTCCCAGCACCTCAAGCCGATCGTCAGGAACCGTGACCACACCGATATTGGGGTCGATAGTGCAAAAGGGGTAGTTCGCAGCCTCCGCATTACGGGTGCGCGTGACTGCGTTGAAGAGAGTTGATTTGCCTACGTTTGGTAGACCTACGATTCCTGCCTTGAGCATGGGGCGGGAAGCTAGGGAGAAAACCGACAATTGCAATGCGTATGTTTTGAAAAATTGACGGTTTATGATGAGCTTATGCCTTGACCTGTGCCTTGATCGCGGTTTCTTTGCGCTCATGCAGCACGTGCTACTTAAATCAAAAATTCACCGCGCTTGTGTCACGGTTGCCGATGTCGACTATGAGGGAAGTATTGAAATACCCTCTGATTTGATGGAGGCAGCAGGGATTTGGGAAGGGGAGCGAGTGCTCGTAACCTCTGCCTCAAAGGGTGGTAGGCTTGAGACCTATGCTCAGGCAGGAGAGCCGGGAACGGGGAAAATCATTATGAATGGGGGTGCTGCGCATATCATCAAGGCGGGTGAACGCATCACCATTATGGCCTTTGCGATTTCTGAGAACCCAGTATTACCGAAAAAAATTGTCTGCAATGAGCTCAATGAGGTCATTCGTCGAGTCAACTAGACAGCTTGTCGAGTCAACCCCGATGACAAAGTTCCATATAAAAGCCCTAAATCGCGTCTTTACAAGGGGCTCTCACTTTACCATATTCCCGCGCCCATGACTTCTATCATTGCAGCCAACTGGCTAAATATTTCAATCAATCTCTTGCTCGTTATTCACGTGGCTATATGCCTCTTGCTTGCTCTTGTAGTTCTTATGCAGCGTCCCAAGCAGGAAGGCCTTGGTGCTGCTTTCGGTGGCGGCCTTACTGATCAAGCCTTTGGTGCTCGCACTACGGATGTTCTTCAGAAAGGCACTGTTTACCTGGGCACACTTTTTTTTGTTATTACTCTCGTTCTTGCCATTCTCATTGGCAAACGTCAGAGCGATAATCCGACACTCACCGTTGAGGTGGAAGAAAAGGTGGAGGAAGTAGCAGTTCCTGTAGAGGTGCCGGAAGTTCCCGGTAAGGTGAAAGCTGCGGTGGAGATGCCAGCTGTGCCAGCCGTGCCAGCCGTGCCAGCTGCAGAGCTTCCAGCTCAGCCAGCAGAAGTTCCCGCTGAGCCAGCGAAAAATCCTGAGCCAGCACCTGCTGTTAAACAGTAGTTTCTACTGTGCAGGAAACATCCAATGTTGAGACGGAAGTTCCTGTATGGGCTCGTCCAGGAGCGTTTTCTGCCAAGCCTACGCAACAAGCAGATTTTGGTTTCATCGATACCAAAGGCAATGTGCATTCAGCACAGGATGAGAGTGATCTCGCCAGCAAAGTAAAGCATTCAGCCCGGGGGGTAGATCTTGTCTGGACTCCAGACTCAGATTGCTGGTTGGTACCGGAAGAAATACCGGCATTACACAGCCCCCTGCGACTTCGATCTTCTCAACAAGCTGAGCAGGATATCAGTGACGGTAAGAGAATGGGATTGGTGTTTGGCGTTATGACTCTCTGGACACTGTATGCCGCCTGGAAAAATAGTGGGGGTCAAGTCGCGGCGCTTTACTCCCATCAGTTGACCGGCCTAGCCTCGATGCTGTTATTATTTTTTGGTATATTACCTCTCTATGAGGGTTTTAAGATGAAGCGTCATCTGGCACGCAGCATAGCTTCAGACCTTGCCGAAGAAATTCCTGAAGCGCAATTTGAAGCGTGGCTACATCGGCAGCGTATTCCGGCGACTTATTTTTTATTATGCTGCGTAATCATCTGTGGTCTGGTTCAGGTGTATTTTGATCGAGGTCTAGCGGATTTTGAGGGGTCGATTATCGAAGCTGGATTACTCAAGCAGCGTGCACTTATGTATCCTGGACAATCGGATGGAGGTGCATGGTGGCGGATGATCACAGCCCCAATGTTGCACGGCAATGTGATCCACCTTCTCATGAATGCGGCAGGTTTACTCTACCTTGGCAGGCGCACGGAAATTTTGGCTCGGTGGCCACACATGCTTTTGGTCTTTGTTGGGGCGGCATGGGTGGGCGGTTTAGCCAGTTTTTACTGGATTCCAGATAAGATTGCAGTGGGCGCTTCAGGCGGCTTGATGGGCTTACTGGGTTTCATGCTCGTTTTTGAGTATATGCATCCTTGTATTGTGCCTAAGCCTGCTAGGGTGAGATTGCTAGCAGGTTTGGTGATGCTTGCCGTCATTGGGCTATTAGGTATGAGCTTTATCGACAATGCGGCCCATGTCGGAGGGCTGGTCGCAGGTATGGCTTATGCTCTTGTTGTTTTTCCGGCCTCGGCTTCGACACACCGCCCAGAGTCCATGATCAGAGATGTTTTTGCGGGAGCTGCCGCGGGGGGGCTCATTCTCTATTCTGTATGTATGGTGTGTCTGAAAGTCCTCACGTGAAGATATGTGCTGGGCCACCATTTCCTGTGAGAAAAATGACACGGGGGCTTGTCAAAAAGCTCTGCCATGTCAATGAATAGGGGAGCAACATTGTTCATTGCGTAAAAATTATACGGTAAGCATGTACGTACTAGGAATAGACATAGGAACTCAAGGGACTAAGACACTCGTTTTTGATCTTGAGAAAGCAAGTGTTGTCGCGGAGGCATCCCAATCATATGACATGATCGAGGGCCTTCCCGAAGGTAACCGTGAACAAGACCCTTCGCTTTGGATCAAGGCCGTTGATGATACCATTCGTGACTGTGTTGAGCAGCTCGGTGATGAGACATCTCTGATCGCTGCTATTGGCGTAAGTGGCCAACAGCATGGCCTTGTTGTTCTCGATGAAGACAGCAACATTATCCGGCCTGCCAAGCTCTGGTGTGACACATCTACCAGCGAGCAGTGTGAAGAAATTACTCGCGCATTTGGGGGGACCCCCGGTCTTATTGAGCTAGCTGGCAACCCTATGTTGCCCGGATACACAGCGCCAAAGATTCTCTGGATCAAACAGAATGAGCCGCAGAATTTCGAAAAAATCAAAACGGTGCTTCTGCCGCACGATTTTATCAATTACTGGCTCACTGGTGTGAAACGCATGGAGCCAGGTGACGCATCGGGCACAGGGCTGCTTGATGTGAGAAAACGGGAGTGGTGTAAGGAACTTATCGATTTTATTGATCCTCGCTTGTCAGATGCGTTGCCTGAGATTGGCTCTTCGACTGATCCTGTTGGCACGCTCAGGCCAGAATTGGCCGAAGCATGGGGCTTGAATGGTCAGGTGCTGGTTAGCGCTGGAGGTGGTGACAATATGATGGGAGCCATCGGAACAGGCAACGTTAGCAGTGGGCAGGTTACCGTTTCCTTGGGAACGAGTGGCACGATCTATGGTGTTCACGATCAGCCTTTGATTGACCCACAGGGAGAGGTAGCAGCATTTTGTGATTCAGCGGGTCAATGGCTGCCGCTGGTGTGCACCATGAATGCAACAATCGTCACCGAAGCGGTGAGAAAGCATTATGATTGGGATCATGAGCGCATGGAAAAAGAAGTAGCCGCAGCTCCCATGGGCTCTGAGGGAGTATTAATGCTTCCTTACATGCAGGGGGAGAGGACGCCCAGTCTGCCTGAGGGGTGCGGCGTGATTCATGGCCTTAATCTGAACAACTACAAAGATGGCAATATCATGCGTGCGGCGATGGAGGGCGTTAGCCTGAGCATTGGTTATGGCATGCTGCGTATGTGTGAGCTTGGTTTTAATCCAACAGAAGTCCGAGTCACGGGCGGAGGTTCTAAGAGCCCTGTATGGCGGCAAATGATCTCTGATGTATTGGGCTTGCCGCTGGTAAAGCTAAAGACGGATGAAGGAGCGGCCCTAGGGGCTGCACTGCAGGCAGCAGTGGCTTTCTTCCGGCAGAATGGAGAAGATTTGAGTTATCAGGAAATTGTCAGCTATGCTGTGACGCCTGATCCCGATACCGAATGTAAACCTAATGAGGAAGCTCATCTCTTTTATCAGGAGCTGCTAGCTAGACAGCAATACTTGGTCGAGACACTGCATATGCCAGGATTTCTCTAGGCTGATCTTGTCTTCGGAATAATGAGTGACCGTTCAGAAATTAGGGGAGCCAGATTGCACTGGTGGGCAGGAAAGGTGGCAGCTTTGCTGATGCGTTTAGTCGGTCTGACATTGCGCTGTCACATTAAAGATCCAAGCGGGCAAAAAATCAGGGTGGAAGCCGGTGTTCCCGTGATATGGATATTTTGGCATAATTGCCTGTTTGCTTCACCTCTAACGAAAAAAAGATATGGCGGTAGCGCAAAAGCCAGCGCGCTTGCCAGTGCAAGTAAGGATGGAGCGGTCATCGAATCATTGGTATCGTGCTTTGGCGTGAAAACAGTGCGAGGCTCCAGTTCACGACGTGGTGTAGCCGCGCTGATTGCTCTTAAGAAAGCACTTAAAGCAGGGGAGCAGCTGTTCATTACTCCGGATGGTCCACGTGGGCCTCGCTATGAACTTCAGCCTGGTGTGATTAAGCTTGCTCAGTCGTCCGGTGTGCCGATTATTCCTGTGCGATTTGAGCATTCCTCTAGTTGGCGACTCAATAGCTGGGATCGATTTCATATTCCAAAACCTTTCAGTAAGATCACGGTGCATGTTGGCGATGCTATTGATGTGCCGGCCAAGTTAGACGATGAGAAATTTGAACAATATCGTCAAAAAGTGCAGAATGCCCTTCTTGAAAAACCAAGTGCGAAAGCGAATATATAATACAATTTATGAGTAAGATAATTGATGGTAAAGCGGTGGCTGAGAAGGTTTTAGCCGAGTGTTTAGAAGATATCCAAGAGCTCAAAAACGCAGGAGTCACGCCAGGGTTGGCAGTGGTCTTAGTGGGGGAAGATCCGGCTTCTAAAGTCTATGTGGGCTCCAAGGTGCGTAAGTGCGCTGAGCTCGGTTTGCATTCCCGTAAGATTGAGCTTCCTGTTGATGCATCTCAAGAAGATGTGCTCGCCGTGGTTAATGAGCTCAATGACGACCCTCTCATTCATGGTATTTTAGTGCAGTCCCCACCACCTCCTCAAATTGATGAGGACGCTATCGTCAGGGCGATTGATCCAGCTAAGGACGTTGATGGTTTTCACCCCGTCAACGTCGCTAAGCTCACCCTGGAGGATAACAGTGGATTTGTGCCATGCACGCCAGCGGGATGCATGCGCTTGCTTAAGGAGGCCGGGGTTGAGACTTCAGGGGCAGAAGCCGTTGTCATTGGCCGTAGTATGATTGTTGGTAAGCCCATGGCTCTGCTGCTTATGAGCAAGCAGGGTAATGCGACGGTGACGGTGGCTCACTCTCGCACCAAGGAGCTTGCCGAGGTGTGTCGCCGAGCCGATATCATCGTTGCCGCCATTGGCATGCCTGAATTTGTCACAGCGGACATGGTCAAAGAGGGTGCTGCGGTGATTGATGTAGGCATCAATCGGGTGGATGATTCCAGTGCCAAGCGAGGTTATCGCCTTGTAGGAGATGTTGCCTATGATGAGGTGGCCCCTAAATGCTCCGCCATCACACCTGTGCCTGGCGGCGTTGGACCGATGACCATTGCTATGTTGATTTCAAACACCATCAAGGCGGCTCGGCAATCGATGACGTAGGATCTCGATAGCGTAAGATTTGACTCAAGGTCAGATTTTAATTTCCCAGATCTCGCAAATTTGATTTTCGATCTCAGTGTCCGGTGAGAACCGTTTGGTTTCACCCAGGTAGACTGCTTTGACTTGTTGGTCGTCGGCCTTGAGTATGTTGACGATCGAGGCGACGGTCGTGGCACGCTTGGCGGAGAGCTCGCGATTGCTGTCTGCCTTCCCTGATACTGAGGCGTAACCAATCACAAGGAAGAGCGACTTACGGTCTTGGCGTTTATCGAGAATGTCTTGGATGATTTTTTCTCGGTCAAAGGTAATTCTGGATGATCCTTTGGTGAACGTTTGCCGGTGAATGATTTGGGCATTCATCGTTTTGCGAATATCCTCGTAGGCGGCACCTAACTGCTTTTGATCGGCATCCTCTAACGTGGTGAGTTTGGCGTAGAGTCGGGCAGCCTCTGCTGGCAGGTCTTTATCAGATTTGATAAAGAGAGCAGGGTGATCGAGTTCGGCACGTAAGCGCTGCACCTCATATCGTTGTTTGTGATTATCACCACGTAAATTCTCTATTTCAGTGAGCGCCTCATCGTAAATTTTGCTGTTGGTGCTGTTAGCAGCTTTCAAAAGGTCGTCGATTTGGAGCTGAAGTTTGCCGTTTTTACTGAGGCTTTCGTTGAGTTGTTTTCTTATGTCAGAGAGCTGATCATTACTAGGACGTCCTTGAAGCTCGCCGAGCTGAATGCGGTATCTTTCGATTTGATCGTTGGCAGTTTTTAATTCCTCACTGAGGATGACAAGCTGGCTCGCTGCCCCGGCAGATTCGGTGGCTTGATTTTTTAGCGTTGCGATCTGGCTGTAAAGAAACTTTGTCATTTCGTCTCGTGACGCCTGTTGAGCTTGAAGTTCACCAATGGTAGCATTTTTTGTTTCAAGCTCTGCTTCCCAGTTGCTGGCAAGTGAAGCGAGGCTCTTGGCATCTTTGCGTAGACGCTCGGCTGTCGTGAATGCACTTGCGGAACTGGGTGGTAGCGGGGGCAGTCCATTTCGGGCGCGCTCTGCATTTGCTTTGGCTCGAAGCTGATCATTATTGAGCTCGAGAGCGGTGAGTCCTTCGCTGCCGCCTAGTGACTGAGAGGACTTGCTGCTGATTGAGAGCATTAGCATAACAAAGAGCAGGAATACAATGAGGCTGATTAACGAGGTGGTAATCAGGCTGCTCCTTGTTTGACTGCCATGAGCTTCAGCTGTAGCCGAGGGTTTGGATGAATCAATGACAGCCTGGGCTTCAGCAATGAGCCCATTGGGGGCATTGGGGCCAGTGTTGTTTGTCTGAGCATTGCTGCTGTCTTGTGCCTTTTCAGTTTCCATATTCCAATTCAGTTCTTTCAATGAACAATTACTTTGCATTTCTTAGCCTTTTTTTTGCCTCAGTGCAAGGGTGCTATTTTTAGAATGCTTGATAATTCAGAATCGTTGATGGCGCCCATGAGCCTTATATAGCCAGGGCTACTCAGTGAACGAGGGCGAGATTGGGGTTGATGTCCTCTTTGATATCGGAATGGATGCCTGCCATCTCATACTGCAGTGCTACAAATGCGATCATCGCGGCGTTGTCTGTCGATAAATGAGGTGGTGCAATCAACAGCTGCTTGCCACACGCCTCGCAGGCCTGTTGCATCGCCTCACGGAGGGCGAGATTACAGGAAACTCCGCCAGATACGGTGATGAGCTTCTCGCCTGCCTGGTTTGCGGCTTTCATCGTCTTGTGAACGAGGATGTCGATGACCGCCTGTTGGAACGACGCGCACAAGTCGGGGACGGCATCTTGCGGTGCTTGCCCTGTATCCGGACTTAGCTTTTGTAGCTGGTAGAGCACGGCGGTTTTTAATCCTGAAAAGGAAAAGCCGAGGCCATCTTTGATCATGGAACGTGGAAATTGGAAGGCCGTGGCAGAGCCTTGACGCGCCTGTTTTTCTATCTCTGGGCCACCAGGGTAGGGCAGGCCCAGCATTTTCCCGACCTTGTCGTAGGCCTCGCCAGCGGCGTCGTCACGGGTGCTGCCGAGTAGCTCGTAATGACGAAATGCCTTCATGTGGATGAGCATCGTATGTCCTCCTGAAACGATGAGGGCGAGGTTGGACTCAATCTTTGCCGAAGACAAAAAGGGTGAAAGCAGGTGACCCTCCATGTGATTGACTGAGATGAAGGGTTTGCCTGTGGCGATGGAGAGAGCTTTGGCAGTGGTGTTTCCCACTAGCAGAGAAGAGGCAAGACCGGGGCCGGCGGTGGCTCCAAAGGCATCGATATCGTCGATATTGAGATCGGCATTTTTGAGCGCCAAATCAATCAATGGTCTTAGGTGTAAAGAGTGGTTTCTACTCGCCAATTCAGGCACAACGCCACCGAACTCGCGGTGAATATCGATTTGAGACGAAATTTCTGATGAGAGAATATGGCTCTGCTCGCCATCATAGCGCAGGATTGCCACAGCGGTTTCATCGCAGCTGGACTCGATGGCTAGAATCGTCGTCGTCATGGGCTAGTTTTTAGACCGTATTTTACGGATGCACAGGATTTTTTAGCCTTGGGTGGCGGTATTGCAACGCCTTTGACATTTACAAATAGGAGCTACTTTGGCAGAACCCGCGCCATGTCCGAGCTTCCCAAGGCCTACGAACCCCAAGCAGTTGAAAAAAAATGGTATGCTGCGTGGCTTGAACACAGCTGCTTCCATGCTGATGAAACATCAGAAAAGGAGGCGTATTCGATCGTTATCCCGCCGCCCAACGTCACCGGTATCCTGCACCTGGGCCATGTTTTAAATAACACCATCCAGGATATATTGTGCAGACGTGCCCGCCAGCAAGGCAAGGAGGTGCTTTGGCTGCCGGGTACCGATCATGCCGGTATTGCTACCCAGGCGAAGGTGGAGCGAGAGCTTCGGGAAAAAGAAGGCAAGACACGCCGTGATCTTGGTCGCGAGGCATTTTTGGAGCGAGTCTGGGACTGGAAAGAAAAGCATGGTGGCATTATCATTCAACAGCTGAAGCGTTTGGGTTGTTCATGTGATTGGGATCGAGAGCGCTTTACCATGGATGATGATTATTCGGCTGAGGTTGGCCGTGTCTTTACTGAGCTCTTTCATGAGGGACTTATTTACCGTGGCAAGAGGATGGTTAACTGGTGCCCGGTATCACTTACCGCACTATCCGATGAGGAGGTGATCATGCAGCCTCAAAAATCGAAGCTCTACTACATGAAATATGAGCTGGTGGATTCTCCTGGAGAGTTTCTTGAGATTTCAACCACCCGTCCGGAAACCTTGATGGGGGATACGGCTGTCGCAGTTAACCCGAAAGATGAGCGTTTCGAGCACCTGATTGGCAAAAAAGTGCGTCGGCCCTTTCCTGTGGCTGAGATTGAAATCATCGCTGATGATCATGTTGACGTGGAGTTCGGCACAGGGGCGCTAAAAATCACTCCTGCCCATGATAAGGCCGACTTTGAGATCGGGCAGCGTCACGAGCTTGAAATCATTGATGTGCTTCATCCCGACGGCACCGTGAATTGTCCTGAGTGTCCAGACCTTGATGGTCTTGATCGTTTTGTGGCTCGTAAGAAGGCCGCTCAGAAACTTGAGGAGCTTGGCTTACTCATCCGCGTTGAGGAATATGACAATAACGTCGGCTTCTCTGAGCGTGCCCACGTACCGATCGAACCACGTATCTCGATGCAGTGGTTTCTTAAATACCCATGTGTGCAAGAAACCGCTGATGCTGTTGCAAGTGGTGATATCACTTACCGCCCTGCAAGGTGGGCGAAGACACACGCTAATTGGATGGAGAACATTCAAGACTGGTGCATCAGCCGCCAGCTCTGGTGGGGTCATCAGATTCCCGTCTGGTATCGCCAAGAGAAAGTAGGCGAGCTGCAGGCGGCAGAATCATTGGATGTTAGTGACCTCGAGGCAGGAGATATTTACGTAGGCGCAGAAGCGCCTGATGATGGGGGTAACTGGGTGCGTGACGAGGACGTCATGGACACATGGTTTAGTTCATGGTTGTGGCCATTTTCTACCATGGACGAGGCTACTCGGGCGAAGTTTTATCCGACGACGGATCTGGTGACTGGGCCAGATATTATTTTCTTCTGGGTTGCGCGCATGATTATGGCCGGCTACCGATTTGAGCAGCAGCTGCCTTTCAAAAACGTCTTTTTCACATCAATCATCCGTGACCTCGAGGGCCGTAAGATGAGTAAGTCCTTAGGTAACTCGCCTGACCCAGTTGACCTGATGGATCAGTATGGTGCTGATGGGCTTCGCTTTGGATTAATGCGCACCGCACCCGTGGGAACTGATGTCAGGTTTGACGAGCAGCTGGTTGCTGAGGGAAGAAACTTTGCCAACAAGCTTTATAACGCATGCCGATTCCGCCAGATGGCGAGCGGCTCTGAAGTGTCTGAGGACGGCAGCATGCCGAGCGAGGGTCTACGTCCCTACCACCTTGATATCGCCTGCAAGCTTGATGCGCTCTCAATCAATCTCGCCAAGTCTTATGCCGACTACCGTTTCAATGACGTTGGACAGCAGCTGTACGATTTTCTCTGGAGTGAGTTTTGTGACAAATTTCTTGAGGCGGTAAAAGGAGATCTGCGCGACACGGCTACTGCTGAAGCGCGTGAGGTAACACTTGCCGTTTTTGATGCGGTGATGAGCCGTTACCTTCAGTTGCTGCACCCATACATGCCGCACATTACCGAGGAGCTCTCTGTGCGCATGGCTTATGTGGCTGAGGGCGAGTTCATCATGCAGAAGGTGTATCCAGCGGAACCACTTGTTGCAGGTGATGCTGAGGCCTCATCGAAGGCAGACGCAGTTTACACAACGGCAGGGCGCATGCGTAACCTGAAGGCTGAATACAATGTAGCCACCCGTAAGGATGTAAAATTCATCATCATCAAATCGAAATCATGGCTGGCTGAGGAGACCGATGTTCTCGGGCTTTTGGCTGGGGGTGATGTGGAGATTCTGGATAGCTATGACGCCGCTAAAGGGACCCCTGCTGCGGTCACGGATGTCGGCGAAGTCTACATGCCTCTTGAGGGGCTCATTGATGTGGATGCTGAAAAAGCTCGTCTGGGCAAAGAGATCGCTAAGGTTGAGACCGAGGTGAAAAAATGTGATGGTAAGCTGAGCAATAAGGCCTTTGTCGACCGAGCGCCAACTGAGCTCGTTGACCGAGAAAAAGAACGCAGAGATGAGTGGGCGCAGAAGCTTAAGCAGCTAGAGGAAATGCGTGCATCGCTTGGCTAATATTAGAGATATGAGGGAGCTAGGATAAGCTGCTTGCCAGTAACACAGACTTTGCTACCTTAATATACGTTACCTTTACGATCTCTGTATCTTTATCGATATGCCAAAATTAGACACCATATCGGGCATTCCCGCCAAGGCCATTGAGCTCTTCGAGGCACTGGGATATCTTGATGTGTCAGATCTCAGGGACGCGGATGCAGAGAGTCTCGTTGCTGAGCTGGTCAAGGCTAACCATGTTCTCGAAATCATGCCAGACGATCCATCTGAGCCTAGTCTCAGGAAATGGCTAAAGCTGGTTAATGAGCACGATGAATCTGCAGGGAAAGCTACTTCCAAGAAAGCGCCAAAGAAAAATAGTGGTGAGGGGCAGGGTGTTCAAAGCGGTGATTCGGAAGCTGGAACGAGTGAAAAGCAAAAGGCAGCTCAAAAAAAGCCAGCCCCAAAAAAACCAGCCAAGCGAGAACTTGTCAACTTTGAGAAGGACACGGACATGATGCAAATGCTGAGCTTGTCTCCGGTGGCGGAGCCGCTTGATCCACTGCTCATGGCTGATGAGGACCTCTCGATAGATGACATCACCGATGGAATATTACTCAATCAGTGTGAGGATGATGTGAAAATTAACATCATGACAACCCTTGGCCGGGCTGACTCACTATTTCGCAAAGATGAGGTTGCACGTGCGGGGCTGAACTCTTCTCGTATTCGGAATTTTGATGATTTAGACTCAAGGGTTCAGTATGTAAAACCGCTTGACCGAGGGCCACAGAAAGAGGCCGTGACCTTATCCGAGGAATTAAATCAAGGCATTGACTCGAGGTCTCGAAAATTCATCAAAGGTGTCTTTCACCCTCAAGTGAAGACAGTTCGTTTTGCGGCGGTGACGGCCATCCTCTTTGTTGCGATCTTAGTTGTTAATATATCATCTTTGCTGGGCTTGTTTCTCTACAGAACTAACTTAGAGGTAGGCATGGTCGTAGGGTGGGTGATGGGTTTGTTATTATTGCTTGTGATTACGGCAGCCTCTTATGTTTATTTTGGCACTAGGGCGCGTTGTGTTGTTTGTCGACAACCTCCCTTAATGCCTAAAAAATGCATTAAGCACAAAAAGGCCCATCACGTAAAAGGCATCGGCTATATCTTGCCAACGGCTCTGCAGCTTCTTATTTATAAGTGGTTTTACTGCACTTACTGTGGCACCGCGTTACGCTTGAAAAAATAGCGGCGATGATGTGATAAAGAGAGTGGTGCTGCTACTCTCTAAGTCGGCTATCAATCATGATCGTAACCGGCCCATCGTTGACTAAGCTCACCTGCATATCGGCACCAAATTCACCCGAGGCACAGGCTTTGCAGGTTTCATCTTGTGCTGTCTTGAGAAATGCCTGGTAGAGGGGGATCGCCGTTTCTGGCCGAGCCGCTTTAATGAACGATGGCCTATTTCCCTTCCTGGTGCTGGCATGGAGCGTAAACTGGCTGACAACGAGTAACTCTCCATCAATGTCTCGGAGACATTTGTTCATTTTCCCGTGATCATCAGGAAAGATTCTCATGCGGGTCATCTTGCCCACCAGCCAGTCAATATCCTCTTGGGTATCTCCCTCAATGATGCCAAGCAGGATCAAGAGGCCTGGGCCAATCTGAGCTGAGACTTTTCCCTCAATACGCACACTGGCTTCTGAGACCCGTTGGATAATGATGCGCATGATGGTTTAGCTGATGAAAATCCGTTTTTCTCTCCGTCTGAGGAACCTGCCACCCGACAAATTGATTTTCGCGATCGCGGGATCAGTGACCAGACTATTACATCTAGCCAGAAGCTCCTGTGTGATGTCGGAAACGCTGTGTGCTTTCAGATAGGTATGGATGGCACTCGACCGCAGAGCGGGGGAGAGCTTGGCTATTTTTGGGAGAAACAAGCGGCCCTGAGGATCATACAGCTGCATTGATTCTAAGATGCTTGCAATGGCCTGCTGCTGTGCTTGTGAAGCCACAGCGGCCTTCAAAATAGCAGGGCGGATCTCACGACCCAAGATATCATTAAGCAGCGGGATGGCCTCGAGACGGAGCCGGTTGCGCGTTGTAATGCCCTCAGCATTACTGGCGTCATCACGGAATGCGATTTTGTGAGCTGCCAAGTAGTTATTGATGTCCTCTCGGGTTGTTTTGAGTAGTGGGCGCAGTAGCTGAAGTTCCTTGCCATTGACCTGATGGGTGGTGCTGAAATGCATGCCCTTTAAGCCGTAAGATCCTCTTAGCAGATTGAATAAAACCGTCTCAGCCTGATCATCGGCATGGTGTGCGAGTAGGACGCGGCTGCAGCGGTATGTCCGTGCACAGTCAGCAAAGAACTGATGCCGGGCATTGCGGGCCTCCAACTCCATGCTGCCTCCGTTTTGCAGCATAAGCTCTGGCACATTGACTCGCCCCGTTTCGCTCAGCAGCTCATATTTTTTAGCAAGTCTGCGCACTAGTGCGGCATCCTGTCCTGAGGCGCGGCCACGTAAGCTGTGATTGAGATGGCACAGCACCAGGTTCCGGTAGCCGGCGTCCAGCAGTAGGTGTAGCAGCGCTACAGAGTCCCGCCCCCCAGAGATACCAAGTAGATAGCGCCGTTTTTTTGACTGCGCTAGAAAATCGGCATGGAGGGATGGGCTCACGCAGGAGAAATTAATCAATACACAGCGCTTTGTCGAGCCGTCCTCGCAACCTCTATTCTTGGACTTGCCACCGAGATTTTCTGTGATAAATAAACTGCAGTCCTGCCCACCTAGGGTCAAGGCCGCTGTAGCTCAGGGGTAGAGCAATTCACTCGTAATGAATAGGTCGTCGGTTCAATTCCGACCAGCGGCTCCATTATAATTAATGGTTTATGATGCGGTTCCTGTAGTTCGATTCAGTTGTGGGGACATTCCCACGCCGATAACGCGGCCCCAATGAGTGTATCGAACTTCTTTTGAGTCTCGTCTAATTTCATTGTAGGTAAAGCCACCAGCAAGGGTCAGGGACTGTTGAAGGGTGCCTAGGCTCGTTTGATGCGAAGATTAGCCTTGATTTCAGTTAGGGGCTCAGGTTATATGTTAGATGTTGCCCGCCCATGAAATTGTCACCTAACCCAATAAGTATGTGAGCGATGCTTATTACATAGCGATTTTCATTATCATGGTAGTCATGTTCTTGGGTGTGGTCTTTGGCGATTAGCCTTTAGCCACCCTGTGGTTTGCTCCCTAGCTTTGGCGACTTCTTTAAGAGCTTTATATCAGGCTTCGGTATCAGGCTTCGATGTGGGCATGCATGTTTCTAGTCGTGCTTATGGCGAGAAGGGCACACTCTGCGATATCTTGATCGTTAGCTCTTATTGTCTGGTGATATTAAAAGCGATGCTGACTCGCGTGGTTGTGGATTCGGTTGGTGCTTTGATCTCTATGCGGGATGTGTTGATGCCGCCCTGAGTCATCAATAGATCACGCACCCCGCGAGCTCTATCTTCAGCCAGCTTGAGCAGGTCAGCTTGTGTCACATGGAAGGATTTGCGATCTGCTGCTTCCATCTCTTTACGATCTGGTAAAAAGCCTGGGGCCTGCTCTTTTTTTGACAGGCCTTTGTGGAGTTTTTTAATAGCGCCCTTGCGGTCCTCTCCCTTGGCGATGAGCGCGGCGACGCTTTGTTCAAAACGCAGTTCGCTCAGTGCTTGAGCGTCTTCTTTGGGTGAGAACGAGGGGCTTAGCTGAATCGTTAAACCTGGGCGAGACTCCATAATCTGGGCGAGTTTGGTAAGCATGTTGGCAGCACTCTTGGGGGGGCTTGTTTGGCCGGCTTCAAATTCGATAAAGTCCTGCTTCACGCCATCACCATCGGGGAAGAGTCCGCTCAATACGCTTAAGGGCGCAGTAGCGATCTTGGTGATCACATTATGGAGGGCATAGGTAATCATGCTGCCATAAGAAAACTTGGGATGATTGATGTCGCCGCTCACGGGAATATCGAGGGCGACCATGCCATCTGAATCTTTGAGGATTGCAATAGCGAGTTTTAAGGGGAGGTGAGGTGCATCCGAGTCCTGTACTCGTGGGCCGAATTCCATCTGTTCAATTTCTAATCCGCTGGAGCCTTCAATGAGGCCGTTATCCATGTGATAATTTAATTGTGCCTTCACTCCGCCGCCGGTCGGGGCGTGGCCGAGCACAGCTACGCTATAGCCAGCAAAGGAGGGTATGCTCACGCCATCCGCGGAAATCTTCAAGTGGGTTGATTTAAAAGGCTTCGCGGGTAACATTCTGCCTTTGATTTGTAAGTGTCCTGATGCACTGCCAGCAAGGCTCATCGCGAGATCCAGTTCGAGGACTTGTTCTGCTGGACTCACATAAGGTCCCATCGTCATGGCGATATCCCTGATCTCAAGATCGACCGGAGGTTGGACGGACTCGTCCCTGATGTGAACCGTGCTATTGCTGATGGAGCATCTTCGCAAGTTCATGGCAAAGGCATTTGCCCACGTCTTGGCATTGTGCTCGTTACTGTTTAGTTTCTGGAACAGCTCAGCTGCTTTAGCAATAGCCTCGCCGATGTCTTTGTGTGCAGCGACTAGCCCCAATTGAGTTTTCTTACTCCGCGTATTCTGCCCAGGGCGCTGAAGTTGCTTATCAGAAAAACTATCACTCGATGGCTGCGGGGAAGCCTTTTCGACCAACTTGATTTGGCCCTCGCCGTCTCGAACCAGTAACAGTGAAGCAGCATCGACAGTGAGAGAATCGAGGCGCATAGATTGACCTACCAAATCAAAGCAAAACCCATCCATGCTGAGTGCGTTGATACGATAAGGCGGCTGTTCATTACCAGGCGTCTGCAGACTGAAGTCTTGAAGGGCTAGTTTGCCGTTGGTTATTCCTAGCTCAGGTGTCACGGCAAGCGGGCGAAATCTGTAGTCAAAGGACACATCTATGACGCCACTGGCGATCTCTGCGTTAACCATCGTGCTGCCGAAACGGGAAAAATCAGGAAGTTTCAGCGACTTTAGTGAGACACTGCCGATCGAGCTTAGTGGGTCGAGGCGCAATGAGCCAGTGATCTCCAATTGTTCACCAGCGGTGGTGGCGAGGCTGAAGCGGTAGGGGTTGTCATTATGGGCATCGGTGCTTAGGTCCTTCATGACAAAGGAAATATCTTTGGCCTCGCGTTCAAAGCTGTGGTCGGCTGTCTCGGCCTGTAACTGGAGGCCAGCATTGCGAACTTCGAGCTGTCCTATTAACAGTGAGGGGATGACAAAGGGTTCGGAAGGATCTTTGGCAGGGGATTGCCGCTTTGAGCCAAAAAGGGAGGCGAGGTTGAGTTGGCCAGATTGACTGATATGCAAATCACAGTGCGGCTGATCCAAAATGAGTTCATGCACCACATAGCAATCACTGAAAAACGAGCTTGGCTGCAGATGAACTCTGAATTGGGCAAATGATGCGGCGACCTTGCCGTCGCTTGTCGTGCCCGTGAAATCCTCAATCTTCAGCTCACAGGTGAAGGGGTTGAAGCGAAAGCGCTCGACCTCCATGGTGCCGAGGATTTTGTCATTCACCTTGGCGAGGGCGATGTAGCGAAGCGCTAAGGGCACTGCGAGAAATCCACCGACGAGGTAAAGGCAAAACAGGCAGAGCACACTGATGACAATACGTCGAGCCCACCGGCTACCCGCCAGAGAGGAAATAAATTTTGGGGTTTTGCAGTTCACTTTAGAGTCAAGATACACGGCTTTTCTATGCCGTGAAGATGAAAATCAGCAGAGATACAGGCGGCGATAAGCTCGGCTAAGCGCATGGTCTATTGGAGAAGATGCAGTCTACATTTCCGCCTCAATAGGAAGGAGTGAGAAAATCCAGTCCTCGATGCGTTGCATACGAGACCCTGCTGGCTGGCTCTTGAGGCTTTGGTCGTCTCCAACCCAGAGAAGGCTGCCGTCGGTCTGCTTCTGAACATGCCAAGCATTACGTCTGTGAAAGTCTGGACGCATGGCCTCACGTAATTGGCGGTTGAATTCCTTGCTCTCGATGACAA